>JAEEGH010003815.1_pt1 | contig 39141 bp, 29 predicted proteins | sample 9134181 | NCBI WGS metagenome assembly JAEEGH01 (sample SAMN16246544, study PRJNA631951) | gut metagenome | biome: gut microbiome; feature: rumen; material: DP-attached | host: Bos | place: Iran: Karaj | collected 2018-10 | reverse complement strand
CTATAAGAGATGTAATAGGGATTAAACGTGTAGTTATCCTCTTTGTTCCAGTTGAAGATGTCGTAGGCGTTCAGCAGCACAGAGAGTCGCTTCCCGAGGAAGTCGGCACGGAGGCCACAGTCGATGCCGTAGGCGGTCTGTTGGGTGGCAAAAAGTGTCTGCGTTGGGGAGTTGTAATAAGCCGTGGCGTGGACCTCGAGCTTGTCCCAAAGTTTTGCCCAAGTGCTCAAGCGTAGGTTGTATGCCCATAACTCGCTGATGATGACGCTGTCCTGAGTTTTGTCGTACAAAGTCTCGATGTACGAGTCGAACACATTGGCTTCGAGCCGTACATTGAAAAAGGCACTGGGTCTGTAAGTAAGGTTGAACTCACCCCCAGCCTCATAGTATTTGTTTAGGTTGACAGGCTTGCTGTAGGGCACCACTCGGCCGAAAAACGCGTCATAGGCCACATCGCTTACCTGGTTGATGGCGTGAATGGAGTTGTTGTAATAGCCTTTGATATTCACTGAGCCAAGGCCTTCCCAATACTTCGACCAGGAGACTTCAAAGGCGTCGATTAATGTGGGCTTCAGCAGCGGATTGCCTGTTGAGAAGCTTTCTTCGTTATAAACGATGCGTCTTGTGAAATAGCGCATCCAGGGGTAGTCGGTCTTGCGAGTGTAGCCGAAACCGAAATTGTGCTGCGAGTCGGTGCGGTAGGAGAGATGTAACGAGGGTAGCCAGTGGGCAAAACGCATCAACGTGTCGTACTCGGGCGTGTCGAAATACCTCGCGCGCATGAAAGTGGTCTCGTAACTCAATCCAGGCTTGACGGTCAAACGGCCAAAACGATGTTGTGCCACCAGAACCCCCGACAGGTAGTCGCGACTGAACTTGCGGTTTTCGGAACGCATCCAGTCGGTGTCGTAGCCTTCAGTACCGAGAGTGTCGTAAATCCCTACGTTGTTGTCGGGCTTGAAAGTATTGCTCAGGCTGACGTAGAGATCGCCGTTTTGATGGTAAGGATAGGTGTATTCCAGCTTGGCCTCGTTCCCGATGTCGATGAAGTCGTTGGTCTGACGTATGTTACGGTTTAAAAAGGCTTGCTCCTTGAATGTGCGGATTTCTTGAGCGATGTTGCCGCCGAAGTCGTAGTCAGAATTAATCTGAATCCCCAACGAATGTCCAGGTTTGGAGAACCGATGATTCCAGCTCATCCCTGCCGCGCCATACGACATCACTTGGCGATTGTTGTTGTAGATGCTGTATTCGTATTCTCCGATGTTGTGGATGTATTCTTTTCTGTAAGTATTTGATAATGAAGAAGTTTTCTCAATGTTCGGGATGATGCTGAAATACACCATGAAGTCGTTGCTCTCATCGGGATGGTATTCGCCTTTGAGGAAGACTTCCATGCTGTAATAACGTGCTGTGTCATCGCTATAGGAACGGATGTAGTTGGCGGTATCCATCTCGCCTGTCCTGGAGTCTTGGTGATCGACAAAGGAATAGCTGTATTTGTCGGTGTGTTTGGTGCTGTTGGTGTAGGAACCTTTCAGGTTGGCGGTGAATGCAAATCTCCTGTTGTTCCAGATGTAGGAGATCCATGGGGAGATCTCGGGATGGGTGTTGGCTTGGAAGCCCACACTCAGATGTCTTTCCGATTGTCCTTGGGCGTCGGTGATGATGTTGATGACCCCAGTGTCGGTAGCGGTGGTGAAGCGTGCTGAAGGGTTGGTCATCACCTCGATGCGTTCGATGGATGCCGCCGACACCTGTTGCAGGTAGTTTTTCTGGCTTTCTTCATCGAAGTGCGCGGGTTTCCCGTTGATGAAGATCACCACCTTGTTCACGCCACGAAGGCTGACGTTGCCTTCGGTATCCACCTTCACCCCAGGCACACTCTGCAAAGCATCCGACACGGTGCCTTTCTTCCCCTGAAGGTCGCGGCTGAGATGGTACACCACGGTCTCGCCTTCGTTGGTGAATACAGGCCCCGATTCGGGCTGCTGGCCTGCAAGTGGCAGGGCGAAAAGCCATAGCAAGATGACAAGGAAAAGATGGTGGCGATTCATGACTCTGCTCTATGTGTGGCAAATTTAGCGAAAAGATGTCACGCTGCAAAAACAATATGAGAAAAATTCATAACTTTGCCGCTTCAAAACCACTTATTATGAAAAACGAAAAACTGAAGCAGCAGATTATTGCCTATTTGTACCTGGTGCTGGGCTCTGCCCTTTTCGCCATTGGTGACGTGATGTTTGTGAACCCCTACCACATGGCTCCTGGCGGTGTGTATGGTCTAGCCAACGTGTTCAATGCCATGTGGGGATGGAAGATCTCTCTGGCAGGCGTCTGCATGGATATCCCGCTGCTGATTATCGGTACTATCATATTGGGACCTAGATTTGGCGTGAAGACGGTGATTTCGGTGATCCTGATCCCTGTGTTCACCTTCATCGTCGAGACCTGGTGGGGCTATGCGCCCGTTATCCATGACGGTCCCTTCTTCGATGCCGCCACCCAGTCGTCGCTTTTCTTCATGGAAGGCGAGGTGCAGCGTTTCTTCATGCCCGACTTCTTCCTTAACACTGTGGTATCAGGCTTGATCTACGGCGTGGCCATCGGCGTGATCTTCCGCTCGGGTGCCACCTCTGGAGGTTCCGATATCATCGCTATGATTGCCCATAAATACACTAAGATCAGTTTGGGTACCTTGGTGTTGATCGTCGATAGCATCATCTCGCTGACCACACTCGTGGCCTTCGAGGACATCCGACTCCCAATCTATTCCATCATCCTCATCTTCATCGAGAGCAAGATCATCGACCTTGTGGTGGAAGGCGTGAAAAGCTATAAGACGGCATTCGTGGTCACCGACAAGGTGGATGAGGTGCGCGACTTCATCATCAAGGACCTCGACCGTAGCGGCACCGTTTTCGTTGGTCAAGGCCTTTATCAAGGGGCCGAGCGCAAGATGATCTACGTCACCTTGAACCGTACCGATCTGGTGAAACTGAAGGCTAATCTAAGATTTCTTGACCCCAATGCTTTTGTCAATGTGATTGAAAGCTCGGAGATCATGGGCAACGGGTTCAAGGCATTGCCGACAGAATAAATGAAAATCCTTATGAAGAAGACTGTTCTTATAGCATTGCTGGCCTTGGTTTTCGTGGCCTGCCAACAGACGGATTGTACCGAAGAGGCGGTACGGCAGAGTGTCGAGAGGATGATGTTAAGCAACTCCGACACCATTTTCACCGCCGAGATGCGTGCGATTCAGAAAGTGGCGGAGGGTATTCATTACGATGGCTACTGTTTCATGGAGTTCGATTGGACTACGGGCGTATTTGATGCTTGCTCGGAGAATGCCGGACCGACCATTGTCGAGGTAAGGCCTCTCGATTCCATCCATAGCCAAGTCGATATGCGTTATGTGGATGAAGGCTGTTACGACATCCAATATGTCTTACACCTGCTTCGCGAAGATGGGCAATGGAGAATTGATGATGTGACCTTTGAGACGGGGAACACCTTAAGAGGCGACTGTGAGGCATTCTGTAAAGAAGTGAATGAGTTGTATTGCAGTGAGCCTGCCGAGGAGATCGTGGCTTTTTTGTTGGATGAGGAACCTTGGGAAGAGTCTTATACCGACCCAGCCACCATCTTCTACAACAACCCTCAACGTATTCGCGAGTATGCGGAGGAATTGCGAAACTGCCATAAGCTGTTTTCGCTCAACCCTGGTTATACCGAGGAATACGGACAGCAGATTGAAGCAATGATCGAGCGCATTGAGAGCCATTGCGACTCACATTAACTCCAGAATAACAACTGTTGAATGGTAACAGGGAAATAAGCCTGTTCCAGCTTATGTATCTTTGCCGCCAGTGAGTCGGGGGTTTCGTCCTCGCTAAGAGTGACGTAGGCTTGTAGGATGATTTCCCCGCTGTCGTATACCTCATTCACATAATGGACGGTGATGCCTGAGAAAGGTTCCTTGGCGGCTACCACGGCCTCATGCACATGCTCGCCGTAAAAGCCTTTGCCTCCATAGTTGGGCAGCAGAGCGGGGTGGATGTTCACAATCTTTCTTGGATAAGCCTGAATCAAACTTGCCGGAACCTTCCATAAGAAGCCTGCCAGAACAATCAGGTCGAGGTTCAAGTCGGCCATCTCCTGGGTGAACTCGGGAGTGTTGAACTCGGTCTTGCCGACCATGCGAACGGGGATGCCTAGGTTCTTGGCCCGTTCGATGGCGTATGCCTGTGGGTTGTTGCAAACCACGTTGACAATCTCAACGTCGGGATTGTTGGCGAAATATTCTGCGATTCTTTGAAGGTTAGTTCCATTACCGGACACAAAAACCGATATCCTTTTCATTTGAATTTAGAATTGATTATTTAGAATTTAGAGGGATCTGTTGCTATCTCCCTCTAAATTCTAAATTCTTAATTGTTAATTATTCTTATTAGTACATTGTCATTTGGCTCAAGGTCAAACCAGATATAATAGTAGTCGCCCGATTTTCGGAACTCATAAAAGCGGTTGTCTTCGAAGCGAATGGGAGAGGGACAAAGCAAGGTGAAGCCTTTTACCTTCTTGCCGGTGTTATGTAGCAGGATGTGTTCTGCGTCAATAATCTCATAGCTTACGTTGAGCAATCCGCTGTAATAATCTAAATAGGTTTTGATGGTCATGGGAAGCATTTTGTGCTCGTTGCGGAGGTTTGCGATGCGCTCAAGCGCACGGTTCATGCCGGGCAATGCCACAATGGTGCTGTCGGCATCGTAGGTCCAGAAGGTCCTTCCAGGTCGCACCCAGGCGGGGTAGACGTGGGTGATGTGGACATCGTGGTTGTCGACAATGCGTTGGAGTCGCTGCTCGCTATAGTAGAAGTCCCACTCGTCGTCGGTGACAGCCTCGAGGGTCGAAGGAGTACACCAAGTGAGGAACGGAAAACGGAGAGCGGAGAACGGAGAATTTTCCGTTTTCAGTTCTCCGTTTTCAGTTAACGTGGTAATCTGTCGGTTGGGAAGGGCATCGCCGAAACCAGGATAGGGCTGCATCAGGTTGTTGTCGAAATGCCATTGTTCCATGCGGTTCTCTTCGTAATAAGCATTCCAAAGGTATTTGATGCCGTGGCTTTGCCATTGGTAGCCGGCGTAGTTTTCTGACTCATGGTCCAATCCGTCGCATACCATGTCCTCCCGGTTGTGAATCGGGCCGTTGTTGTAACCGTGATCGATCCAAGTGGTGGATTTGAAATGCCTCTGCATATAGTCCAAAGCCTCTTTGAGATTACTCGGTGTGGTAGTGTATTGCTCAGGGGTATGCAGGCAAATATCGAAATCTAATTTATATAACTGTTTTAGTAATTTATCAAACTCACGATCTGTTTTGATGGTGGTGTGCAGTCCTTTGAAAGTGCCACGGCTGATTGCGTCGTTGGTTATTTGATCGGGGTTGTTGTAGAAGACGCTTTTGGTGACTGGGATACCGTAATACACGAAGCCTCCGATGGCATCTTTCGCTTTGGTGATCTTCTCGCTGCCGAAGAGTACGGCGCGGTGTGTGCGGATGTCGGTCCAGTCGGCGTGCTCAGTAAAGATGATGCCTGACTCATAGCCGTATGGGATAGGCATGATTCGGGGCAGGTTCTGAACGTCATTGCCGTTATAGAGGACGATGTAATGACTCCATTCCATGCCTTGATAGACGTGTCGGCTCGAGCAATCTTCGAAATGGTTTTCCAGGGTGTCGCTCAGTGGATAATGGATCATGGGATGGTCCCGCCAATAGTCGATGTTGAAGTAGGCAACTCGGTTTGCCGCATCGAACTGAGTAGAGGAGATGCCTGTTTGGTGGTAGGAGATGACGGTGCGTTGGCCTTCGCCTATCTTGAAGCCTTCACGATCCAAATAATACTCATTTTCCGTTATCCGTTCTCCGTTTTCCGTTTTCAGGTTTTTTCGATAGACGGTCAGAGTGCTGTCGACAAAGGGTACAACTATGCTCTTCCTCAACAGTTTTGCTTCTTTCGTGAATATGGTTCTGATATCGAAATTCGCACCTGGATAGTCTGTTGTCGAAGGGATATAAGTGGTGTCGATGGCTGAAATCGCAATGAATTCGAAAAGGTGGTTTTGGGTATCTTTTGGCTTTTTGAAGAGTTGATACTCCGTTACCGTGTCTCCATTTAGAATGTATTCGGTCAGCATGCCGATGGGGTAGGTGACTGGCGTTTGCAGGGAATCGTCCGGTCTGAGGACAAAACTGTCTTCGGTAATACTGTCGCGTTGGATTGCTGTCAAGAAACTCGGCAAGGTCCAAGGCGTCAGTTCGATCTCGGCGTTGTCGACAAATACGCGGCTATGGTATCGGTTCCAGAGAAACAGTTTGGTGAGGCCGCCTTCCAGGTAGTCGTTGGGAAGGTTGGCCTCGATGTTGACGTGAAACCATCGTGCGCTGTCGGCGGCATAGTCGGAGAGTGGGTAACTGACCCAATAGCGGGTCTCGTTGCCTTTGGTGATGGTAAGGGCAATCTCACCCGTCCCCACCGTGTCGGGGAAACGAAAGTCCGCGTCGAAACGCAGCCGAAGGTTGTTTTTCCCAAGACTGTCGTTGAAAGTGCTTTTGAACTCCAGTCCGAACTCTCTTGTGGAGTCGCAAATGCATACCAGCCCTCTTTCTGGGTGAGTGCTGTCTGTGGCAAGTACGAGGTTTTCCCAAGGCGGATACCAGGCATAGCCGTTGTCAAAGTCATTGCGATACAGCTGAGCCCTTGAAGTGAGCCCAGCTGTCAGCAACAATAACAATGCTATGAGTCGAATGCTACGCATTAGTCGACGTCCTGGTGAAGAAACGAGTTTTCGGAAGAGATGCCTTCGCTGTTAGCGGTATAGGGGGAGACCTCCTCGTCGGCGATGGTTTCCTCATAATTGCTGTCGCGTCGCATGTAGGCGGGGACGCGTTCCAGCTCCTCGAGTCCTTTTTGGGTCTTGAAGTTGAGGCTCAAGGCTCTCAGGCGGTTGCGCTTCAGTTCTTCTTTTGGGTCATAGGGTTTCTCTTCGGGTCTTTCCTCCACGATGGTCTCCACTTCGACGGATTCATGCATGGTGCTGGTTTGTGCGGTGACATGGCTGCCGATGTGGCTGGTGATTTCGAATCCATCGTCGTCGTGATTGCCTCCGGCAAAGGGGTTGTCGAATACCTTGGTGGGTGCTGGCTCGTCAATGGAATGAATGGTTGGTGTGTGTGGTGTGGGGTCGCTTGTGGGTGCTGTTGGCTCAACGGCGATGGGTTCTGCGGCGATGGGTTCGGGTCTTGTTGCGACAGGTTCCGGTTCGGGCTCTGGCTTGGGTTCCGGCTTGGGCTCCTGTTGCCGATCCTCGTTGAGGCCGTGTACGATGCGGGGCTTTGCTGCGGGCTGTGCGGTGGTTGTGGGTTGGATGGGCTCCACAACCTTCTTGCTATCGAATCCGGTGGCGATGAGGGTCACGCTGATGGCGTCGCCGAGCGACTCGTCCACGCCGTTACCCCAGATCACGTCGGAGCAGTTGCCGCAGATGCTCTGCGCGTATTCGGTGATTTCCACCACTTCGTCGAGTGACACCTCGTCGGTGCCGGAAGTGATATAGAGAAGGATGTTCTTGGCGCCTTCGATGTTGTTGTCGTTGAGCAAAGGCGAGTTGATGGCCAATTTGATGGCTTCTTCGGCGCGGTTCTCGCCGCTGGCGCGACCAGTACCCATGATGGCCTTGCCGCTGTCTTTCATGACGGTTTTGACATCCTCGAAGTCAACGTTGACATAACCTGTCACGGTGATGATCTCGGCGATGCCCTTGGCTGCGGTAGTCAGCACGTCGTCGGCTTTCTTGAAGGCCTCGGTGAGCTTCATGTTGCCGTACTCGTCGCGTAGCTTGTCGCTGCTGATGACGATGAGGGTGTCAACGTGCTTCCTTAGTTCTTCGATGCCTGCCTGTGCCTGTTGCTTGCGGCGGCGTCCTTCGCATTCGAAGGGGATGGTGACGATGCCCACGGTGAGCATGCCTTTGTCCTTGGCGATGCGGGCCACTACGGGTGCTGCGCCTGTGCCGGTGCCTCCTCCCATGCCTGCGGTCACGAACACCATCTTGGTGTGCTCGTCCATCAGTTTGTCGATTTCCTCTTCGCTGCTGAGAGCGGCCTCACGGCCCACAGCAGGGTCGTTGCCTGCGCCCAGTTCGCGCTTTCCTAGATGCACCTTGCTAGGGACGGTGCTGCGCAACAGGGCCTGATAGTCGGTGTTGCATAATACGAAGTCAACACCCTGAATGCCCTCCTCGAGCATGTGGTTCACGGCATTGCCTCCGCCGCCTCCGACGCCGATCACTTTGATGTAGTTTGCCGGTTTCTCCAGATTCGGCTTGAACATATCACTGTTAAAGATATCCATATTAATATTGTTTTATTTTGTTTATTCCTTGATTTCGTTTTCTTCGGAGAAGAATTTGGTGATGATACGGGTGATGTCGAATCCTCTCTTTTCTCCTTTCTCTTTCTTTTCCCTACGCGTAGGCTTTCTGCTGCCGCCATCGTCCGTAGCAGGCTGAGCTGGCTCTTCGGGTTCAACGGGGACGGGTTTGACAAAGGGTACATCTTTGTGCTTCCGGCGTTCCATCCTTTCTTGGTATTCGGCGCGGGCGATGCCTTCAATCACGAGGCCGATGCCGGTGGCATACATGGGGCTGGCCATCTCTTTGGCGGTGTCTTCGGTGAGATGCTCGTTGGGATAGCCGATACGTACGTCGAGTCCGGTCTTGAATGAAGCCAGCTGCTGGATGTGTTTCATCAGCGAGCCGCCGCCAGTGAGCACGATACCTGCGATAAGGGTGTGCTGCGAGTTGACCTTTTGAATTTCGTAGTTGACCATCTCAAAGATCTCTTCCATGCGTGCTTGGATGATGCTAGCCAGGTTCTTGAAGGAGATCTCTTTGGATGCTCTGCCTCTGATGCCTGGGATCGAGACCCACTCGTCTTCACGGTTCTCGTCGGCCAATGCTGATCCAAACTTGACCTTTACCTCCTCGGCGTTGCGTCGGAGTATGGTGCAGCCCTTGCTGATATCCTCGGTGATGATATTGCCTCCCAGAGGGATAACAGCTGAATGGTAGATCTTGTTTTCGTAGAAAATGGCGATGTCGGTGGTTCCGCCGCCGATGTCGACCAAGGCCACACCTGCTTCCATCTCTTCCTCGTCGAGGACAGCCTCTGCTGATGCGATGGGCTCCAGTATCATGTGGTTCATTTCCAGTCCTGCGCGCTCGATGCATTTCTTGATGTTCATGGCCGCAGCGGTCTGGCCGATGATGACATGGAAGTTGGCTTCCAGCTTGCTGCCAAGCATTCCCTTGGGAGTGGTGCCGATTTCACCGTCTACGAAGTACTCTTGAGGAATGACATCGATGATTTCCTCGCCAGGGACCATGTTGATCTTGAACGTGTCCATGCGCAGTTTCTCGAGTTCCTCTTCGGTGATCTCAGTGTTGCGGTTGTCGCGCATCAGGACACCACGGTGCTGCAAGCTCTTGATGTGCTGGCCTGCGATGCCCACGTCAACCGACTTGATGTCGACATTCGATTGGGCTGCGGCTTCGTCCACCGCCATTTTGATGGCGTTCACCGTTTCCTCGATGTTGGTGACGATGCCACGGCTCACACCTGTCGAAGCGGCTTTTCCATAACCTAAAATCTCAATTCTTCCGTTGGCACCCTTTCTGCCGACGATGCAGGCGATCTTGGTGGTGCCGATGTCTAGTCCGACAATGATTTTTCCTTCACTCATAGTTTTATTTTTTTGTACACACGATTTGATTTTTATATTTTAAGTCCAAAGTCTTATAACCGATAAGCTCTTCGGTGTTGTTGTATTTTTCCAAGAGGGCTTTAAGTCTTGACAACTTGTCGTCGATACCAAGGGTGTCGCCCACGATGACCTTTGCAGGCAAGTTGTTGACGGTCACCTCAAACTCGTTGTTCTGGTTCAGATAAATTTGGCCGATATGTTCGGCAAGGTACTCGTCCCTGTTGATTGCCTTGGCAATGGCCAACGCCTCGGGGATGCCCGCTTCCTCCTCGAAATAACCGCTTGCAATCATCAGATGTGGCGTATAGATGGGACTCGACGGAATGATGACACCCTCATAGGTGACATATACGGAACGGCCGTCATTGCCAAACACGCGCAACATGGGCTCGTATTCCTTCGCTTCAAGGTATAACGTGTCGTTAAGGTCGATGAAAGCGCTGCCCGACTCGATCCAAGGGTTGCCGGACAACAACTTGTTCACCTGGACCATATTAATGTCGGCAATCTTGTTCTGGTGCGCTATGTCGCAAACGGCTTCAACATGCGCCAAAAGACTATCTTGATCCACAAAACCATTGCTGTGGATACGCTTCAGGTTTATCTCGACACCTTTCAAGGGAGTCTCCAGATACTTGCTTCGGCCAAAAGAGAAAAGCACGATGAGCGCCCCACCCGTGATGACCCATAATACGATGCTCAATACTTTCTTTACCATTGGCTGATCATTTTTTCAATCGGTTCAACAAAACGGTCAATATCGCCTGCGCCCATGGTGACCAGAAGTTCCGGACGGCGTTGTTCGAGGATGGCCGTGAGTTCGGCCTTTGAGCACAGGCACTTGTCTTCGATCTGTACTTTGTCCAACAGCACTTGGGAAGTGATACCCTCGATGGGCTTCTCCCGGGCTGGGTAGATGTCGAGTAAAATCAGGCTGTCGGCCATCGCCAAACTCTTGGCGAAGTCTTCCATGAAATCGCGTGTACGAGTGAAGAGGTGCGGCTGGAAGACCACCGTGACCCGTTTTGAGGGGAACGATGTTTTAATGGCCGACAAACAAGATTTTATCTCCTCTGGATGATGTGCATAATCATCTATATATATGTAGTTGTTGGTTCTGATTCTTATGTCGAAACGGCGCTTTACCCCTTTAAAGGAGGCCAACGCATTGATGATGTTTTTGGGTGATATGCCAATTTCCAAGGCGGCGATGTAGGCGGCGGTAGCGTTCAGCAGGTTGTGCCTTCCGGGAATGGGCATTTCGATCCCGAGCTGGTCGGCTCGGTAGTCGCAGCTTTTGTCAAGACCGAAAGTGATTTTGTTCCTCACATCGATCTCCAGTCCTTCCTTTACGATGACGCATTGCTTGGTGAGTCTGGCGAATTCGTTGAAGCTGTCCACCAGGTGCTGACGGTCGCCATAGATGTCGAGATGGTCGGCGTCTATGGAGTTGACGATGCTGATGTCGGGGTCGAGATAAAGGAACGAGTGGTCGAACTCATCAGCCTCGACTACCAAAATGGCCTTGTCGGTAGTGCCTAGGTGAAGGTTGCTGCCGAAGTTGTTGGCGATGCCGCCGATGAAGGCGGTCATGTCGATTCCGCTTTCCTTGAGGATGTGGGCTACCATGGCGGTGGTGGTGGTCTTGCCATGGGTGCCCGCTACAGCGATGGTGAAGTGTTCTTTTGAGATGGCTCCAAGGGCCTCGGCGCGTTTCATCATGGGGAGACCGCGGCGTTTGATTTCTGCAATCTCGTTCAAGTCTTTTGGTACGGCGGGGGTGTAGATCACCTTGTCAATGAGGTCGGGCAATAACCGTGGGTCGTCTTCGTAATGGATGGACATGCCCTCGTCTTCCAACTGTTTGGTAAGCGGAGAACTGGTGCGGTCATAACCGGCCACGATCCAGCCACGGCTGTGGTAATACCTCGCCAAGGCGCTCATCCCTATGCCGCCTATGCCTAAAAAGTAAACCGTGTTCATTCCGCTTTTATTCATTGTTTTTGTTTTTTGTCGTTTCGTTATGCTTCTCCCTCTTCACTTTCCATTTTAAACTCTCCACTTTCCACTCCCATCTCCTCGTCCTCCACGCTTCTTGTGACACTTAAGATGATTCCCACCGCCACACCAGTCATCAGCATCGACGAGCCGCCCTTGCTCACGAAGGGTAGTTGCTGTCCGGTGACGGGTAACAATCCTGTGGAAACGCCCATATTGATCATCGCCTGCACGATGAGGATGAAGGCGATGCCAAACGCCATCAAGGCGCCAAAGCTGAGGGGACGTCTCTTCATTATGCGGATGGCTCGGGTAAACAGGATGATGTAGAGCAACATCACAAAGAGGCCTCCCACCAATCCGTATTCCTCGATGATGATGGCGTAGATGCAGTCGGAGAAGGGCTGGGGCAGGAAGTTGCGCTGGGTGCTCTTTCCTGAGCCCTTGCCGAATAATCCACCGCGTGCCACGGCAATCTTGGCGTAGGTCTTTTGTGCGTTGCGGTCGTCAATCTGCAAAGGTGCCTTCTCGCCACCATTGGACTGTTTGGCTTCCTTTTCCATCTTCATGGCTTCGATACGGCCTTCCCAAGTCTTAACACGGCTCACCCTAGGCTTCCGCATGGCTCTCTCTTGCAACTTGACATCCTCGGGGTGTTCTTGAGCCAGTTGCACGGTCCGCTCATAACGTTTCTGGGCGCGGGTGGCAAAAATGTCGTCGGTCAAGATGTACAAGCCCATGCCCGCCACAATGATGCCTATGAGTGCCAGGATGTAGTTGATCTTGATCTGTCCGATGAACATCATTACAATGCATACCAGGAACAGCATGGCTGCGGTGGAGAGGTTCTCGGGGAAAATGGGCGCCACAATCAGTATGATGGGCAGGAAGAGATGAATGAACAAGTCTTTGAATTTGTAGTCGCGCTGGTTCCAAACCACGATGTGTTTGGCAAGATATACAATGAGCACGATCTTGGCCAACTCGCTGGTCTGGAAGCCCATGATGCTTCTCGATGCGCCGTTGATGCGGCTCCCGAAGAAGTAGGTGAAGACGAGCAGCAGACAGCACAAAAGCAGCATGATCTCAATGGCGCGTGAATAACGCCGGTAATCGAGTCTTGAAGCCAGGAAGATCATCACAAACCCAGCCAGCAAGGTGGTGGCATGCTTCAGCAACACCTTGTCGTTGTAAACCCCGAAGCGGACATGTGCTTCAGAGCTGGTGGCGCTGTAAACCGCCAGCAGTGAGATCACGCCGAGGATGAACATCACCACCCAGATGACCCTGTCGCCTTTCAATATCTTGTTAATCCAACTCACTTTATTGCTAATTATGCCAGTTTCTTCACCTCGTCGATAAACATGTTGCCACGCTCCTCATAACCGATCTCCTGGTCTTTGCAGGCGGGGGAGAAGAGCACCAGGTCGTTCTCCTCGGCGATGATCGACGCCACCCTCACAGCCTCCACAATGTCGGAAGCTTCATAAATCTCATTCACGACACCTCTGAAGGTCATCTCGATGTTCTCTTTTTCCGCGCCCAGGCTGACGATGGCTTTTACCTTCTGCTTGGCCGTCTCGATGAGTTCGCTGTAATTGTTGTGCCCGTTGCCACCCACAATCCACACCACCGGGTTGACGATGTTCTCGAAGGTGAACCAGGTAGCGTTGACGCTCTCGGCTTGGGCATCGTCGTAGTAAAGCACACCGTCGATGGTGTCGATGTAATGTTGGCGGTGACACAACGTGGTGAAGTCGCCCATGCAGTTCTTGATGCTCTCCTTGCGGATCTCCAAAACCTTGGCGGTGATGCTCGATGCCATGTTCTCAGGCTTGCGTTCCTTGGCTTTTTTCGGTGATTCAAATAAGTATCTCATAACTTTTATCTTTTATCTCTTATCTTTTATCTAATCTTGAATGTCAGAAGCGTAAAAGCCGCCAACAAAATGGTCACAATCCAGAATCGAATGGTGATCTTCACCTCATGGTGGACGGTGTTGTATCCTTCGCCATGGCCTTTGAAAGTGACTGTCGAGTTGGGCCAGGCTTTTTTGAAGTCGCTGTAGCTTGTCCTGAAGTGGTCGTGCAACGGGGCTTTCTTCCAGATACGGTGTTTCTTGCCGTGTTTCACAAAATGTCCGACATCGAAGTTGGCGAAGATCTCGAAGAGGAACACACCGCAGAGCAGGGGTAGCAACAGTTCCTTGTGCATGATGATGGCCGATACTGCGATGATGCCGCCGATGGTCAGGCTTCCAGTATCGCCCATGAAGATTTGGGCGGGATAGGAGTTGAACCACAGGAAACCGATGAGGGCTCCAACGAATGCAGCCAAGAACACTACAAGTTCTTCGCTTCCAGGGATGTACATCAGATTGAGGTAGCTGGCGCTGACTGCGTTACTGGAGATGTAAGCCAAGATGAGCATCGTTAGACCTATGATTGCGGAGTTGCCCGAAGCCATGCCGTCCATGCCGTCGTTGAGGTTGGAGCCGTTGCTGACGGCTGCCACGATGAAGACGGTGAGAAGCACAAGGAATACCCATGCCAAGTTGTACATCCACTTGGGCCCTGCCCATTTGAAGAGGTCTGCATAGTTGAGGTCGTGGCTCTTCACGAACGGGATGGTAGTACGGGTCGACTTTACGTCGGGACTCTTTACCACTATTTCTTTGTTGTTCTCGATTTTCAGCTGCACCGACTCGTTGATTTGCACGGCGGGGCTCATACGCAGCGTGAGTCCGACGATGAGTCCGAGCAAGACCTGTCCGCCCAGTTTCACTTTCGGTTTCAGGCCTTCCTTGTTGTGCTTGAAGGTCTTGATGTAGTCGTCGGCAAAACCCAATATTCCGAGAATCAGCGTGGTGACAATCATCAGCAGGGTGTAGACACTGTGGAGTTTTCCCACCAGCAACACCGGGATGAGGATGGATGCGATGATGATGACGCCGCCCATGGTGGGTACCCCTACTTTCTTGGTGTTATATGGGTCGATGCTGGCGTCGCGCTGGGTCTCGGTGACTTTCTTGCGTTTCAGCATCTTGATGAACCAGTTGCCAAACCATACCGATACGATGAGCGACAGGATGATGGCAATGGCGGCTCGTGAGGTGACGTAATTGAATGCGCCCGCTCCGGGGAAGTTGATTTCTTGCAGATACTGAAACAGGTAGTATAACATGGCTTATTTCTCCTCTAATGCTTTTGATAGTTCTTCTTTGTCGTCGAAATGGCGTTTTTCGCCTTTGATGATCTGATAGTCCTCATGGCCCTTGCCAGCCAGAAGGATGATGTCGCCTTTCTTGGCCAGCGCCACCGCGGTGCGTATGGCTTCCCGACGGTCGGTGATCGAGAGCACCTTTGACATGTCTTTGGGTTCGAGACCGGCTTTCATCTGGCGGATGATCTCTTCTGGGTCCTCGTTGCGGGGATTGTCGCTGGTGAGGATGACACGGTCGCTGAGACTTACTGCCACGGCGGCCATCTCAGGACGCTTGGTGGTGTCGCGGTTGCCGCCACAACCCACCACGGTGATGACAAGCGGAGAACTGAGAACGGAGAACGGAGAACTTTCCGTTTTCCGTTTTCCGTTTTCCGTTTTCACCTCGTTGATGGTCTTGAGTACGTTCTCCAACGCATCTGGGGTGTGTGCGTAGTCCACGATCCCTACGATGCCGGTGTCGCTATGAACCATGTCGAACCTGCCATTGGCGCCTTGCAGCTTGCTGAGTTCCACGAGGAGTTCGTCCTTGTCGAACCCTAGGCTGATGGCTGCACCGTAGATGGCGAGGATGTTGCTGGCATTGAAGCCGCCCACCAAGCGGGTAAAGAGCTCCGTCCCGTTGATCTTCATCAACATGCCGTCGAAGTGGCTTTCCATCACCAATCCTTTGAAGTCGGCCTCGTGTTTCAAAGCGTAGCTCAACTTCTTTGCATTGGTGTTTTGCAGCATCACCGCCCCGTTTTTGTCGTCGAGGTTGGTGAGGGCAAAGGCACTGGCCGGAAGGTCGTCGAAGAATTTCTTCTTGGCGTTTCGGTAGTTGGCCATGGTTTTATGATAGTCGAGATGGTCGTGTGTCAGGTTGGTGAAGATGCCTCCCGCGAAATGCAGACCAGCGATACGGTGCTGGTCGATGGAGTGGGAGCTGACTTCCATGAAAGCGTATTCGCAGCCATGGTCCACCATCTTGCGGAGCAAGGCGTTGAGCTCTACGGGGTCAGGGGTGGTGTGGGTGGCGGGGATGACTTCATGGTCGATGATGTTCTCTATGGTGGATAACAGTCCGCAGGCGTAGCCGGCATCGGTGAACAATCTGTAGAGTAATGTGGCGATGGTCGTCTTGCCATTGGTGCCTGTCACTCCTGTGAGCTTTAGCGACCTTGAGGGATTGCCGTAGAAGTTGGAGGCTCCCACGCCCAACACGTAGGCGCTGTTGTCGACACGGATGTAGGTGACGTTTGGACTCAGTGTCTTGGGCATCTTCTCGCAGATGATGGCGCTGGCGCCTTGTTCCACGGCCTTGTCAATATAGTCATGGCCGTCGGTCTGGGTGCCTCTTATCGCGAAAAACAAGGTGCCTGGCTCCACTTGGCGTGAGTCGAACGACACTTTGGTGATGTCGAGGTCTTTGTCACCCACCAGTTCCAGCAAGTTGCAGTTGACGATGATATCTTTGATCTTCATTTCTTTTCCAGTGTTAATTCGATTAAACCTCCCGGCCGCAGCGAGTCGCCCGCGGGTACCGATTGATGGACGACTTGCCCGTAGCCTTCGAAAGTGGTGGTCCAGCCCATGTTCTCAAGCAGATACACGGCGTCGCTGATGTTCATCCCTTGCACGTTGGGGACGCGCATCGGGTCGTATAGTATGGGGTTGGTGTCGTAATGGTATTCGGCGTCCCTGATGGTGAGGGGCTCTGTCTCGATCAAGCCTTTGATCTTGGTGGCATAAACCCGGTCGGCAATCTCCTTGAAGGCTGGCGCGGCCACCTTGCCTGCGGAATAGAACTTGCCTTTGGCTTTGCTTATCACTACGATGCAGCTGTAGACCGGATGCTCGGCGGGGAAGAACCCGACAAAGGTGACGTTGTAGTCGCGTTCCCACCTGCCTTCAGCGTTGATCCACTTGTAGGCTTTCTTCTCCACGTTGTAAAGCTGTGCCGTTCCGGTCTTTCCGGCGATGCCGTATTCGGTGCCCTTCAAGGCCTTGGCCGTGCCGCGGAGGACGACGCCTTTCATCATGCTCTGCAAGGTGTCGATGGTTTTTTTCGAGGCGATATGTTCGTTAAGGACGACGGGCTCGATGGTCTCGAGGGTGACGCCTTCCTTTCGGATCTCTTTGACAAACTGGGGTTTCATCATCCTGCCGCCGTTGGCGACTGCGTTGTAGAGTGTGAGGATTTGCAATGGGGGCAGTCTGAGTTCGTAGCCGATCGACATCCAAGGGAGAGAGGTCTTTGACCAATTGTTCTTGTTGAAAACGGGGTGTTTGATATACGGCTTCGCCTCGCCCGCCATTCCTGTCCCCAACGGTGTGTTCAAGCCCATTGCGTAGAGGCCGTTGATGTAGCGTTCGGGGGCGTTCCCGAAGTAGTCGGTGATGAGTTTGGCGGTGCCTTTGTTGGAGGATTGTTCGAACACCTCGCGTATGGTTACCCTGCCGTCTTCGTTGACGGGGTGGTCGTCGTACATCTTCTTGTTGGAGAAGGTGAGGGGGGTATGGGCGCGCCCGATGTTGACGTTGCGGGTGTTGACGTTAAGCTCGGGATAGGTCTCGAGCAGCACGAGCATGGAGGCGAGTTTGAAAGTCGATCCGGGCTCTATGCCTACGCCCAGAGCGAAGTTGTAGCCTTCGAAGCACTGGTTGGTTTTCTTGTCGCGTTGCAGGTTGGTGATGGCTTTCACTTCGCCGGTAGCCACTTCCATGACGATGGCGCAGCCTTGTTCGGCGACGTTGTCGACGACGGCGTTGCGAAGCGCGCGTTCCGCGATATCTTGGATGCTGATGTCGATGGTGGTTACCACGTCGTTGCCGTTGACGGCGTCGATGTTGTTGACGTCTTCAACAGGAATCCAGGTGCCGTGGTGGAGGTGACGTTGCTTGTGGCGTCCGTTACTTCCGCGGAGTATGCTGTCGCAGGCACTTTCGAGTCCTACGAGTTTGTCGTCGCTCACATAGCCTATGGTGCGTTCGGCCAGGGTGCCGTAAGGGTGGTTGCGTTTGAATTTGGGTTGCGACATGCAGAGACCTCCCTTGAGACTTCCTTTGTTGAGGATGGCGAAGGTCTTCATTTCCTGGCACTGGCCCAAGGTGACGTTGAGGTCGACGAGGAAGTATCTCTTGTTGTTGGTCTTGGCTTCGACGAGGCCTTTCTTCCATGTCTTGGCGTCGCGTTTTGGGAACATGGTGGCGAGTTGTTGGCTGAGTTGGTCGATGCCGGCATAGAAGGCGGTGTCGTCGATGACTGATGGGTCGATGCCTACTTCATAGATGGGGACATCGGTTGCCAGAACGCTGCCGTCGGAGGCGAGGATGTCGCCGCGCGATGCCCACAGCGTGTCGAAACGGGTCTCCACCTGCTCGGCGAGGGCTCTCAGCTCGTCACCCTCTCTGGTCTGCACCAGCAAAGCCTTGATGATGATGGTAGCCCCTACCGCCAACACCCCGATATATACCAGGAATGTCCTGATCATGCAACTCGTTTTAGGCTCTCTTTTCATCTCTTTCTCCTTTTTCACTCCTCATTTCTGACTTCAAACTCCTCGTTCTCAGTAAATACTGTCCTTGTCTCCAGCGATTCTTTCAAGCCTTGCTCCTTGAGTTTCTCGATTAATACTTTTTGTGTTGACTCTTTGGTATAGGCTGATTTGGCATAGGTATATTCCACGCGGAGGTCGCGTAGCCTGTTGGAGTTGTTCTTGATGGCGCGGCTGGTGCTCTCTGCGATGTAGGCGTTGGTGATGATGAGCATCAGCAGTATGGTGAGGTATACGAGGAATGGGAATATCTTAGAGAAATCCTCGCGTGTGAGGAAGCTGCCTCCCAGAATGTTCATGACCATTCCGCCCTTCGATGTCTTTTCCTTGCGTTCTCTTTTCATGTCATTTCCTTTCTGCGATTCTGAGTTTGGCGCTCCGTGCCCGGCTGTTGAGGGCGATTTCCTCTTCGGAGGGCACGATGGGCTTCCTATTTATTATTATATAAGGTGTGATGGGGTTGCCAAAGAAGTCTTTTTCTTCTTTTCCCTCGGCATTGCCCGTGCGGGTGAAGTTCTTCACCAGACGGTCTTCGAGCGAGTGGTAGGAGAGGACCACGAGTCGTCCGCCAGGTTTCAGCACGTCGGCGCATTGGCTGAGGAAGTTGGTGAGTGCCTCCATCTCGTGGTTCACCTCGATGCGTAGGGCTTGGAAAACCTGGGCCAGCACTTTGTTCTCGCGGCCTCTAGGGAGTCTGCCTTGGACTGACTGCTTGAGCTGTTCTGTGGACTCGATAGGCTCAGCGTCACGTGCCATGATGATGTCGGTGGCAATCTGCCGGGCGTTGGGCAACTCCCCATAAAGACTCAGCACCCTGGTTAGGTCATCGAGGCCGTAGGTGTTGACAACGGTGGCGGCGTCGAGAGGGTTCGATTGGCTCATGCGCATGTCGAGCCTCCCGTCGAAACGGGTGGAGAATCCTTTCTCGGGGGTGTCGAACTGATGCGAGGAGACCCCGAGGTCGGCGATGACTCCGTCGAGTTGGCCGTTGTGGTATAGTTGGATGAAGTTCTTGAAGTAGCTGAAGTTTTGCGGGATGAAGGTGAACCGCTCGTCGTCGATGACGTTGGCCGCCGCGTCCTCATCCTGGTCGAAGGCATAGAGATGGCCGGTGCTGAGCTGCTCCATGATGGCGCGCGAATGCCCGCCGCCCCCGAAAGTGACGTCGGCATAACATCCTTCGGGCTTGATATTCAGGCCTTTGATGCATTCGCTCAATAACACCGGTTGATGGTACATTTTTTTCTTCCCTTTTTAGATTAAAAATCGTAACTTTACACCCCGAAACTGAAATTTGCAAACAGCTCCGCGATACCCTTTGACAACTCTTCGCTGCTGAGGCTGCCGACGTTGGCGTCGTAAAGCTCCTTGTCCCAGATTTCCATGCTGGTGACCATTGAGTTGATCACGACGTCCTTGCTCAGCTTGCCTCGTTCGAGCAGCTCTTTGGGGATCAGGATTCTGCCGCTTGCGTCGAGTTTGGCCCGCTTGCTTCCGTCGGTATAAGCCCTCACCATCTGCTGGGTGCGCTTGTCGAAACGGTTCAGCTTCTTGAAGATCTCCTCCTGCTGCAACCAGTCGCGCATGGTGTAGAGCTCCAAGTATGTGCCGTGAAGCCCGGGACGCATGACGAAATACTCGTCGGCCAGCTCGCCAAGCTGCTCCCTGAAGTCGGAAGGGAACGACAGACGGCCTTTCGCGTCAAGCTTGCAGGTGAATGTTCCGATGGGATTGCTCATATCTTTGGGTGATTTTGATGCAAAGATAGGAATAATCTCCCCACTTTGTCCCACTTTGCCCCACTTTTTTGGGCAAAAATGGGTATTATTTATCAAAAAAGTTATCAACAGGTGTGTTGATATGTGTGAATTTGTTGATTATCAACATGTTATAAATTTTTAGTGTGTTGATAACCATGATTTTAAAACTTTTTCTACCTTTGTCGGCAAATTTGATTATCATGGAGGATAAGTACGGTAATCTAATCGATCTCAAAAAGATATTGGCAGCCAAGGCTCCAAAGCTGTTGAAGCACCCTTGGCTTGTCCGCCGTATCCAGAAGCTCTTGCACGAAGATGACATCAACCGCATCCTAAGCACCTACGGTCACCTTCAAGGGGTGGAGTTTGTCCAGGCAGTCATAAAAGACTTCAACCTGAACGTCATAGTGCAAGGCGAGGAGAACCTGAAATCCGTGGAACGTCCCCTGGTGGCCTCCAACCATCCGCTTGGCGGACTCGACGGTATTGCCCTTATCGGCACAGTGGGAAATTTCTTCAAGGAACCACTCACTCCGGTAAACGATTTCCTCATGTTCATCAAGAACCTCCAGCCTATCTTCATCCCAGTCAACAAGGCGGGTAAAAGCGTAGCCAACAAAGAGGAGAACTACCGCCTCTTCAACGAGACCTTCGCAGGCGACCATGCCGTCTGCTATTTCCCCTTTGGACTTTGCTCGCGCAAGACCAAAGGAGGAAAGATCATGGACCTCGACTGGAAAAAGACCTTCATCGCCAAGGCCAAGGAATACCACCGCGACATCGTCCCAACCCATATTGACGGACGCAACAGCAATTTTTTCTATAACCTAGCGCGACTGCGTAAATGGCTCAAGATCAAAGTCAATATCGAGATGGCTTTCCTCCCTGACGAGTTCTTCAAACAACGTAACAAAACACTCACTATCACCTTCGGGAAACCCATCCCATGGCAAACCTTTGACAGTCGCTTCACCGATGCCCAATGGGCTGAGAAACTGCGCTGCTACTCGTATAACCTGCCTTCCGACGTTCCTTTCAACCCGGAGATGGATTATCAAATCCCATGATATTTTAAACTGTTTCGTCCATGAAAAATATCATCGACCCCATACCGGTTAATAAACTCCTCGAGGAACTTACCTTGGAGCGTTTCGTCCGCTTGACCAATAACGGCAAGAACGAGATCTATGTTGTCAATGCCTTCAACGCTCCCAATGTCATGCGTGAGATCGGTCGTCTGCGTGAGATCAGCTTCCGAGACTCGGGCGGTGGTACGGGCCTCGACTGCGACCTCGATGCGTTCGACGTCAACCCCGACAACTACTTCGAACAACTTATCGTATGGAACCCGTACGACAAAGCCATCGTGGGTGGATACCGCTATTTGTTCTGCGACCACCTGAAATCGGAAGGCGAGGGCCATGTCAACACTCCCACGGGCGAACTCTTCCGCTATTCGGAGAAGTTCATCAATGAATACCTGCCTTATACCATCGAATTGGGCCGCTCCTTCGTCCAACCGGAATACCAACCCTCCAAATCGTTATCCAAAGGCATGTACTCGCTCGATAACCTGTGGGACGGACTGGGCTCCTTGTGCAAGACCATCCCTCAGGCAAAATACTTCTTTGGAAAAGTGACCATGTATCCCCAACTGGAACGGGCTTCTCGTGATATGATCCTCTATTTCATGAAGACCAACTTCCCCGACCCCGACCGCCTGGTGGAACCTTGGCCGGAAATGAGACTTCCCATCGTTACCGATGAAAATGAGCTGAAAGCCACCTTCACAGGGAAAGACTATAATGAGAACTATCGCATCCTGGTCAAGAACGTCCGTGAACACGGTGCCGCCGTACCCCCGCTGGTCAACGCCTACATGAACCTCTCCAGCACCATGCGTTCCTTCGGTACCGCCCTCAACGCCCCCTTCGGCAACGTGGAGGAAACAGGTATCCTTGTCACCATCGCCGACATCTTCCGCAGCAAGATTGAACGCTATACGACCTATGACCCCGACGAAAAACCCTTACACCTGAGCTGAACCATGATTATCAAAGACGCACATTTCGTTTCTAGCAACTCCAAAATCGACAGACTGCCCAAGGATAACATTCCTGAGTATGCCTTCATCGGACGCTCCAACGTTGGAAAGTCGTCGCTGATCAATACCCTGGTGCAACGTCGCGCATTGGCCAAGACCTCGGCCACACCAGGCAAGACCATCGCCATTAACCACTTCATGGTCAACGATAGCTGGTATCTGGTGGACCTTCCAGGCTATGGCTACGCCCAACGCTCCAAGAAAGCCCGCGAGGAATGGCGCGTGATGCTGGCCAACTACATCCGCCGCCGCCGCAACCTGATCTGTACCTTCGTGCTCGTCGACTCACGCATCGAACCGCAAAACAGCGACATCGGCTTCATGGAATGGCTGGGCGAAAACCAAGTCCCGTTCTGTATTGTGTTTACAAAGGTGGATAAAATTAGTAAAGCTGAATTAGATAAAAATATAGAAATATATAAGTCTAAACTTCTCGAAGAATGGGAGGAACTTCCACAAATGTTTATTACTTCCTCCGAAACGAAACAAGGACGTGACGAACTGCTTGACTATATCGAACAACAAAATGCTGAGTTGGAAAAATACTTGAAAACCAACGGCTTATAAATTCTAAACTGTTAATTAAAAACTATCTGTTATGGGAGGAATCTTAGTATCATTGCTCATCGGAGCACTCGCCGGATGGCTTGCCGGCAAAATCATGAAAAAAGGCATGGGCCTATTAGTGTGCATCATCGTCGGCGTGGTCGGCGGCTTCCTGGGTAGCTGGGTGTTCGGTCTCCTGGGACTGAGCGGTAGTGGCTCATTCTGGGGCCAACTGCTGGTCGGCACCCTCGGCGCCATCCTGCTGCTGTTCATCCTTTCGCTGTTCAGGAAGAAATAAGCCTTGTAGATTGTCATGATCGGACAACGTCTTCAGGAGATTCTTGCGGAGCTTGAAGGTTTCAATTTCCAGGAATTGCTCAACATAACCCGGGATTGTTTTCGTCAAGCACACAAGGAAAAGGGACTATTATCCTGTTTCGAAGTCGTTCTCGACTTTAATTGGAATAGGGGAAAAGAGAGCCATGTTATTGGTGCAGAGGATGTTATCCCACTGCTGAAAAACCTTTCCGAAGAAGGCGGGTTATGTCTTGCCCATATTTCCATCAATCCAGTCGTCCGTTATGCGGATGCTTCGGGCGTAGAGCAGAAGTTTCAGCTGAACGAAGCCAAGATGTCTTATAGCGGAGCTGTTCAAGCCCATTGGAAGGAACTCCGGTTCAAGCTTGTCGATGGAAAGGAGCAAACGGTTTCCCGGAACAAGCTTGGCCCAGGCTGCATTGTAGCGCAAACGCAGAATGGTCCGCTTAAGGTCTTGTCCATGAGTGACAATGCTCTCTCCTTGGTGCTGGGCACCGATGTGGTGAAACTAGTGGAGAACAACGAATACATGGCGGAACGCCTCCCCGGAGTGGAAGCCGCCCTATATTACGACCACGATGCGTTCCCGGCCCGTTGGCAATGGCTTTTCATCGACGACGAGATTGAAGGCGAAGAAACCCCTTGGTACCGCTGCCATCGCAGTAAGCGGGAAGAAATTTCGGAGGGGATGGAGTTCGTCAAAAACATGGGAAGCATCCAAGAGGATCCCATGGTCAGAATCTTGGAAATCAAGGACGAAAAGGTAACGCTATTGGTGCGATACTTTCTTCATTCAGAGATTGTTGCTCTCGATCAGCCCAACAGGGAAGTCGTCATTTGGCAGAAAGGAAAACGCAGCCTCAAGGCAAAACTATATGTCCCTGAACCCGACAAGGACGAATCGTATCGTTTCCAATCGGATCCTATACCGGAAGGTAGCATGGTCACCTATAGCCTCATGAAGAGCGGTGAGCAGATTCATGAACGCAGGGAAACGAAAGCCATTCGCATGCTTCCCGGCCAGCTCAGGCCCGAGAACTACAACAACCACGGCAAAGGGGTCATCTACAATTGGCCCTATGTGTGGGGCTTTATCAATGGAAAGATGGTTGTTGGCATGGGCAATCCCAAGGAAGACCGTGACAAATGTGTCTTCTGGGGCCTGCTCTCTCCTGGTCGGCAATACACCTTTTCCATCGGCGAGTTTAGGGATTGGGAAAAAGAAGACGACGGCCAGGTGACCATCGGCTGGGAGTGTGAGAAGGTGGGTCTTGAAATCACGGATGGTGTGTTGAAGAGCATCCCCGATCAGGAGGAACTTCTCCTTCCCGAGGAGGTCCGCGAAATACATCACCAGGCACTTTTGTCGGCTCCTTCGCTTCGCAAGATTACCATCCATTCGGGGGTGACGCAATACAGCAGCGCCCTTGAAGAGTTCCACAAGAAGCTTCATGTCAAGCTTGACGTGGCTTATGAGGGTGCTTTGCAACAGTGGTTCGACAGCGCCTCCTGTCTCGCCGGTCATATCGGCCGTCTGTTGATCCAAGGCAAGGAATATGACTTTTATGAGGCCGAGGATCTGGTAATCCCCGAAGGGGTCAGCCGTATCGGAAAGGAGTTCTTTTGTGGGAGCGAGACGCTTAGGAGCGTTGTCATGCCCCGAGAAGTGGCTGAGATAGGCCCTCAGGCTTTCGCTTTTTGCTCCAAGTTGCAGCGTGTCAAGGTGTTGGGACCTGCCGCCATCGGCAGTTCAGCCTTCAGTTATTGCAGTGTCCTTTCCGACATCCATCTTGAGGATGGGGTGGTCTCATTGGCCGAGGGCTGCTTTGACGGTCTCGCCAAGGTCGAATCCATCTTCATTCCATTGAGCGTCGAGACGGTTGGGCGTATCTGTAGCCAAGGTAACGAGGACGACCATCGGCGGCCAAAGCTCTATTGTGCGGCTCCTGCCAAGCCTTCGGGCTGGTCCGAGGTTTGGAACCTCGCCTATTTTGACACCCAATTCGGTTTTGGGTGTGGTCATGACTTTTATCTCCCAACTTATTGGGGACAAGAACGGAAAATAACACATAAATCACTGCAAAATAGTTTGTTATGATGGACCAACAATTTCATGAGATTTTGGCTGAACTGGAACGATGGAACTTCTGGGAGGTTCTTGACATGACCCGTGCCTGCTTCCGGGAACAACATAAGGAAGAGGAGATTCTGGCGTATTTCCATGTTCACCTCCGTTTCAATTGGAAAAAGAATGAGGAAAACCATACCGTCGAGGCGGAGCAGATCGTGCCGTTGCTGAAAGGCCTTTCCGAGGAAAGCAGGTTCTGTCTCGAGAGCGTTTCCATCGATCCCGTTATTGATTATGTGGATGAAGCCGGGAAGGAACGGAAGTTTACGGTAAACGAAGCCTGGAATTACTTCAGCGGTAACATCCAGCCGCATTGGCAGGAACTCCATTATCGGCTGGAGGGCGGCGAGGAACAGATAGTGTCCCGTAAAGCCCTCGTTGTCGGCTCCACCATTGCGCAAACGCCCAACGGTCCGCTTAAGGTCTACTCCAAGAGTGACTATTCACTTTCGCTGATGCTCGGAACCAATGTGGTGAGACTTTCAGAGAACAAAGAGTACTTGGTGGAATGCCTTCCGGGAGTGGAAGCCGCCGTTTATTACGACCATAATGAGTTTCCGGCCCTCTGGAGTTGGCTTCACATCGACGACGAAACCGAAGGCAAGGATACTCCATGGTATCGTAAGCGTCATGAAAGCAAGGAAGACCTTTACGAGGGGATGGAATTTATTGATGGCGATCCGACTGTAAAAATAGTGAAGATCAACGATCGAAGCCTCACCCTGTCCGTTAGTACAGGCCTTCAAGGCCGTTTGAATCCCAAGGAAATCGTTCTTGACCAACCCAACCATGAAGTGGTGATTTGGAAACAAGACGAACGCTCCCTCAAAGCGAAACTATATGTTCCTGAACCCAACAAGAAATGGTCGAGCCATTATCAAAACACGGAGCCTGTTCCCAGGGGTTGTGTCGTTTCTTTCAACATTTCAAAGAGGGGTGAGGATGCCCCTGCGTGCTCTGGGACGATAGATGTCCGCACCGTTCCCTGTCGCCTCAAGATGGATGACTACAAGGGTGATGTTTACTGGAATTGGTTTGAGGTCTGGGGCTTCGTTGACGGGAAAATGGTGGTCGGTGTCGACTGCCCCCAATACAACTCGAACAGCTGTGCTTTCAAGGGGCTGCTTGATCCTGGGAAGGAATATACTTTCCCCATCAACGATGATGACGGAGATGGTGAGCATGTCCATAATGGCCAAATTACCCTAAGTTGGGTTACGGAGGACGTTGGTCTTGTGATTAAGGACGGTGTTTTGAAGAGCATTCCCGACGTGGAAGAGTTTACTGTTCCGGAAGAGGTTCGTGAAATGCATTTTCAATCGCTTCTTACGGCGCCTTCGCTTCGTAAGATCACCCTTCGGGCCGGAGTGGAGCGGTATTGGAGCGCCATTGATACCTACTATGACGAATGCCACGTTAAGCTTGATGTGGAGTTTGAAGGCAGCGTTCAAGAATGGTTTGACAGCGCCTGTTATCTTGCCAATTGCATCGGCCGTTTGGTGATTCAGGGGAAGGCCTATGACTTTTATGACACCCCCGATTTGGTGATTCCTGAAGGGGTCAGCCGTATTGGAGCCAATCTTTTCTCGCGCAGTAATACACTTCGTAGTCTGGTGCTGCCTCCTGAAGTGGTCGAGATAGGAGACCATGCTTTTGCCTACTGTGACCATCTGCAAAGCGTAAAGGTGTTGGGTCCGGCTTCCATTGGTGGAAGTGCATTTGTCTCATGCCACGACCTGAGTGACATCTATCTTGCCGATGGTGTGGTGTCCTTGGGATACGGTTGCTTTGATTTCCTGACCAAGGTCAGAAGCATCTTCATTCCGAAGAGTGTCAAGGAAGTGCTGATCCTTAGTGGTCAGAATGACGGCAGTTGCATGGCTCCTGCTTTCCTGTGCGAAGCCCCGTCCAAGCCTTCAGGTTGGGTCAAGAACTGGAACCTTGCCTATTTTGACCCTCGTTTCGGCTTGGGCCATGGCTATGACTATTACCATCCTGTGAAATGGGGTTGCAAGCGGGAAGAAGAATAGGCTGTTACTTTAATTGAACCCTGGTGATTCCCGCGCCTCCGGTCTCCAACGAGGCGTCGGCGAAGCTTTGTACGTCGTGGTCGCGGCTCAGGTATTCACGGATGAGCTTGCGAAGGATGCCGTTGCCTTTGCCGTGTAGGATACTTACCTCCTTGATACTCAAGAGTTTCGCCTCGTCGAGGTATTTGGCTACGATGTCCAGGGCCTCCTCGGCACGTTTGCCTCTCACATCCAAGGTCAAATCGAAATGCTCAGCCTTTTCGCTGAGATCGTCGGCGATTCCTGACTGCCATTTGCGTTGGACTTTGCGGCCCTCGGCGCGACTCACCTTGCGGAGCTTGTCGGGCGTGGTGCGCAACTTCACAGTGTCGAACATAATGGTTGCGTCAGTGTCGCTGATGGCCACAATCTCGCCTACAATCTCCATCTCGTCGATGCACACCGTGTCGCCGACTTTCAAATCAACAGAGGTCTCAGGCTTGGGCTTCTTGGGCTCTGTGGCTTTCTTCCCCGTCTCGGCAATCTCCTCCTTGGTCTTCCTCAATTCCTGACGTACCTCCTTGGTGCGTTCCCTTTCAGCTTGCGCCTCCTTGATCTCGCGGATGGTGCGTTCGATCTGACTGTTGGCCCTGTCGATGAGCTCCTGAGCCTCGGCTGCGGCTTCGCGCATCAGCTGTTTCTTCTTGGCTTCCAACTCGCTGAGCAGTCTCTTGTATTTTTCCACCACCTCGGTCAGTAAGGCGTCGGCAACCTGGAGCTCGCGCTCCTTCTTGCGGATGGCTTTCTTGTCGACTTCGAGTTGCTGCAGCTGTTGCTCGAATCTCAGGTGCTGCTCGCCGGTGATGTGTGAGGCCTCGTCAAGGATGTCCTTGGGGAAGCCGATCTTCCGCGCAATCTCAAAGGCGAACGAACTCCCGGGCTTGCCGGTGACCATGATGTACATGGGTTGCATGAACTTGGTGTCGAACAGCATGGCACCATTAATAATACCCTCGTGATGGTCGGCCAACAGTTTCAGGTTGGCGTAGTGGGTGGTGACGATGCCGAACACCTTTTTCTTGTTGAGCTCCAAAAGGATGGCCTCGGCGATGGCGCCGCCCAACTGGGGTTCTGTGCCGGTGCCGAACTCATCGATGAGGAACAGGGAACGCTCGTCGGCATTCTCGAGCAACACCTTCATGTTACGTAGATGTGAGCTGTAGGTCGACAGGTCGTCGAGGATACTCTGCTCATCGCCGATGTCGATAAACAGACTGTCGAACAGCCCACATTCCGAGTCGATGTGCATGGGCACGCAGAGTCCGCATTGCAGCATGTATTGGATAAGTCCTGTAGTCTTGAGGCAGACGGATTTGCCGCCGGCGTTGGGACCGGAGATGACCAGGATACGGTTTCCTTCGTCGAGATTGAGGTCCAAGGGAACGATGTATTTCCCCTCAGCCTTGAGTTTCTGCTCCAGCACGGGGTGACGGGCTTGGATCCAACGAAAACAGGACGCTTCGCGGATGACTGGCTTCACGGCGCCGATGCTTTGGCCGTAAAGCGCCTTGGCTCGGATGAAGTCAAGCTGTCCGAGCAGGTCCCAAGCCTTTAGCAGGTCGGGCAGGGAAGGCCTGATACAATCAGTGAACTGAGTCAAGATACGCTGTATCTCGCGGCGTTCGGCATATTCCAGCTCCTTGATCTCGTTGGAGGTTTCCACAATCTCGGCGGGCTCGATATACACCGTTTGTCCCGTCGCCGACTCGTCATGAACGAAGCCTTTGATGGCACGTTTGTCGCCGGCGTGGACAGGTATGACCATGCGTCCGTCACGGATGGTGAGCTCGGCCTTTGGATCGACCCAGCCCGAGGTCTTGGCATCGCTCATGATCTGCCGGATACGCCGCTCGATACCTCCCGACTTTCGATGGATGTCGCGGCGGATTTCGGCCAATTCAGGCGAGGCGTTGTCGGGCATCTCTCCTTTGTCGTCGACGAGGCGGTTGGCTTCACTGAACACAATCGGCTCCACCATGATGCCGTCGGTGAGGGCGCATAACTCTGGATAATCCTCACGAGCATCGCTCTGTCCGAACTTAAGGATGTAGCCCAAGGCGTTCAAAGAGGGCTTCAAGGCAAAGAGGTCCTCAAGACTGATGTTCGTTCCGGGAATCCTGATGTGTTGGAACGCCTCGCGCAGGTCGTGGTAATCCCTCACGGGGAACGGCACGCCGTTTTGGAGCAATGTCATGAACTCCACGGTCTGGTCGAGGCTGCGTTCAATGGCTTCCTTGTCGCTGCCGAACTCCATCCGGTCGACACGTTCCAGTCCCATGGCGCTGATACAGTGCCCTTTGACGGCTTCCCTCACATGGCTGAAACCGATTTTCTGTTCGAAGCGTTCCGGATAAATCACGTTGATTGTTTTGGGGCTGCAAAAATACGGAATAATTGCTATCTTTGCACAAAATCTTAAACTTATGATCCGTCTCGAAATCTGTGCCAATGGCATCAAAAGTCTGCGCAACGCCATGGATGGCTGCGCCCAATGTGTTGAACTCTGTGAAGCCCTCGAAGTGGGCGGCCTTACGCCATCATTCGGAACCCTGGCAAAAGCCATCGACATCTCCTTCATCCCCATCAGGGTGCTCATCCGTCCCCGGCCTGGAAACTATATCTACGACGAAGAGGAAGTCGACCAGATGAAGACCGACATCATGCTTTGTAAGAAGCTGGGTTTCGAAGGCGTGGTGATCGGCGCCTTGAACAACGAAAGCATGCCTGACCTGGAAGCCTTGAAAGCCTTGATGGAAGCAGGCGAGGGAATGAAGTTTACCTTCCACCGCGCCATCGACGCCTGCGTGAAACCTCTCGAGGCTATGGAGCAAATCATTGATCTAGGTTTCGATAAAGTGTTGACCTCGGGTGGCAAACCCACCGCCGAAGAAGGCATCCCGATGATTGCCGAGATGCAGCTGCGTTTCGGTGACCGCATCGCCATCATGCCTGGCGGTGGCGTCAACCTCGCCAACGTGATGGACATCCTTAACCAGACAGGGGTGGTCAATGTTCATGCCTCGCTTGGTCACTGGGTGCCTCGTTTCAATGAAAAGCTCTACCCCGACCAAAAAGACGCCACAGGCGCCTCCATGGTTTGGACCGAGTCGAATTACGACATCATCTATGAGATGGAGAAATTGATTAATCCTTGATGAAAATTAATAATTTAGAATTTGGAATTATGAGGGATTGGCGTCACATCATTCTTGTCTTTTCTTTGACCATTCTTTTTGTTTCCTGCTCCAAACACCAAAATGTCGTCGAAAAAACCTTGTCACAAGGCTGGACCCTTACGGGCGACACGCTGAATATTAACATGCCAGTCAATGTGCCATCGGTGGTGCAACAAAACCTATACGACGCGGGACTGATTCCGCATCCATATCTGGGCACCGTGGAAGAGACTCTGCTTTGGATCTCCGATCACCCATGGACCTACGCTACCCATTTCAATGTGGATCAAAAGATGCTCGAAAAAGACGTGGTGGAATTGGCGTTTGAAGGCATCGACACCTACGCGTCAGTGACTCTCAATGGACAGAAACTGTTTGACGCCGACAACCAATTCCGTATCTGGAGAACTGATGTGAAGCCGCTGCTAAAAGACCAAGACAACCTGTTGGTGCTGGACTTCCCACGTTACGACAGCCTCCAACTAGCACTTTACAACGACCATCAACCTCGTCTGCCTGAGAAATACGCCGTTACCCGCAAAGCACCTTACCAACATGGTTGGGATTGGGCACCTAAATACAAAAACGTGGGTATCTGGAAACCTGTGAGTCTCGTGGCTTGGTCCAACGCCAGACTCGATAACGCCTACATCGTCACCAATGAGGTTGAGGAAGAACAGGCAAAACTGACACTGCATCTCGATGTGGAAAGCACCGCCCCGGGCGACTATACGGTTGAAATTCTTAGCAACCGTAAAGTGTTCCAAAAGTTTCCACTTCAGGCCGATCAAGGTAACCAACATAAATTGTTCAGTTTCACTATCGAGAATCCCCGGCTTTGGTGGCCCAACGAGATGGGTGAGCAATACCTCTATGATTTTGAAATCCGATTGAAATCATCAGATAAGATATTGGACTCAAAACAGATAAAAACGGGTGTCAAGACAGTCCAAATCGTTCAGGAACCTGACGCAAAAGGCTTTTCGTTCTATTTTAAGGTGAACGGAGTGCCTATGTATGCCAAGGGCGCCAACTACGTTCCTGAGGAGATGATAGAGACCTGGATCAAGCCCGAAAACACCCAAAAGCTCCTAAAAATGGCCCAAGAAGCGCATTTCAATATGCTGCGTGTCTGGGGTGGAGGCATCTATCCCTCCGACGACTTCTTCAATATCTGCGACACCTTGGGCATCTTGGTCTGGGAGGACTTCATGTATGCCGGCACGATGTACCCTTACGACGAGGCTTTCCTTGAAAACGCCAAGATCGAAGCCTTGGAGCAGGTGAAACGCCTGGCATCGCATCCCTCACTGGGCCTGTGGTGTGGCGGCAATGAGATTTCTGAAGGCTATTACAACTGGGGCTGGCAACAGTCCTTGGACTGGTCGGAAGAGGACGACCAAGCCATCAAAGCCGGTTATGACCGCCTCTTTGAGACCATCCTGCCCAATGTGGTCGAGATTTTTGACGGCACCCGTCCCTATTGGCCGAGCTCGCCTTCGAAAGGCTGGGGACGACCCGAAAGCTTGACCCAAGGCGATGTGCATTACTGGGGTGTGTGGTGGGGAGAACAACCATACGAGATGTATCGTGAGAAAGTGGGCCGATTCAATAGCGAATATGGCTATCAGAGCTATCCCGATTACTCCACGTTGGAGAAGATAGCCCAAGGCGAACCGCTTTCAAAAGATGCCAAAGTGATTGCGGCACACCAGAAACATGCCCGTGGTACCCAACTGATCGACGACTTCATCCAACGGTATTATCCCGAAGCCCAGCCAAATGGCTTTGAAGAATATGTGTATCTGAGCCAACTGTCGCAAGCCTACGGCATGGAGATCGCCATTGAGGCGCACCGTACAGCCAAACCTTACAACATGGGTACCCTCTATTGGCAACTCAACGATGCATGGCCGGTGACCTCTTGGTCATCGATCGATTATTATGGCAACCCCAAAGTCTTTCATGAAAAGCTGAAAACCCTCTTCGCTCCCGTGCTGCTTTCACTGGATCGGAGAGATTATCAAGTGTATGTGACGTCAGACTTGATGCGTAATATCGATGGAACGCTGACAGTCACAGTGAACGATGTGGATGGGGCTTGCCTGTTTGAACAAAAAGCGAAGGTCTCGATGAAAGCGAACCAGAACAACAAGTTCCACGTGGAAGGACTCCGCGAGTTCTTGTGGAACACGGATCCGAAAACCATCACGATCAACATGCAATTGACGGAAGGCGACATCGTAACGGCCGAGCGACACTTACCGGGAAGCCACTAACTGATCTTTCGCCTCATTGATGCGGTAGTCGGCCGTGTAATACACGTCCATGACCACCTTGGTAGTCCTTCTGTACAGTTCCTTGGTGGCTTGGCCGACATTGCCGAAGAGAGCCCCCCGTACATCGATGTCAAAAGGCACATCGGCGAGAGGACCTATCATTGAAAGACGCTCGCCCAACTCCATGTCCATCCTGATCTCGGTGTCGTCGTAGGCAAGGTCGTTGCTCCATTCCAAAGGCTTGGGTTCAACGGAAGGGACGGCAGCGATCAGCTCGATGGCCTCGAAGGTCTCAATTGCTTCAACTGGTTCGGTGATTGCTTCAACTGGTTCGGCTCTTGAGCTCTTCTTTAGCGATGACATGGGTTTTGCGTCACTCTTCCTTAGCTCTTGAATGTCTTGTTGTACGCTGATAGGCTGGGCTGCGATGGGGGAGAGTTCGGCCAACATGGGTTGCTGTTCCAGGCTTTGATGCGGCTTCAGAAACCGGATGCCGATACCGATAAGCAACGCGACACAGGCAGCCGCGGCCACGACTCTCACAAACAGAGGTCGAATCACCGTACCCGTTTTCATCAGACTTTCTTTCTTGGTATAGACAACATTGGTGTCGGGTTCCAACTTGGTGCTGCAAAACAGCTTGAAGTCCTCCTCCAACTCGGGATGCTGCGCCACGAAAGTTTCCACTTCTCGCATCTCGTTGGCGTCGAGCAACCCCTCCATGTAGTCCACAAAGCGTTCTTCGTAGTTTTCCAGATTTGTTTTCATGACTCGATATCAATTAAGTTGTCCATGCTTTTCAAATAGTTTTTCAGGGCGGTGCGTCCCCTGAAGATATAGACTTTCACTTGCGACTCGCTCAGGTTCAGTATGCGTCCTATCTCCTCGTATGAATAGCCTTCATAGTCGCGAAGCAGGATGGCTGAAGCCTGAACTTCAGGCAGGGTGGCGATTGCTCGGTGGAGCACCTCCTGCACGTCGGGGTAGTGCGGGTTCCCGCCTTGTGCGTTGATGAAAGAAGCAGCCTCCTCTGAGACGAAGGCTGTATTTTCTTTCTTCCGTGTCTGGTCGATGAGTGTGTGGTAGGCAGTGGTGAAAAGGTAGGGCTTGGCTTTCTCCATGGGGATGGCGTCGCGTCGCTCCCATATTTTCAAGAAACTCTCCTGCACGATGTCCTCGGCCATTTCGCGGTTGCGTATATTGGAAAGGACGAACCTGAACAGTCCGTCTGAAAAGTGTTGAACGCACTTGTTGTATTCGTCCTTCGTCATTATAAAAAAGGTATGTTTAGAAATTGATGCTGAAGCCGAAGCTGAGGCAGTGTGCATCCTGAGCCTTCTCTTTCACAAAGAAGGGTAGGAGGTTGAAGTTGGCAAAGAAGCCAAGGCCGTTGTTTTTTCCGGCACGCAACGAGGCGTCGAGCTTGAAGCGGTTGATGTAGTAGTCCTTGTGGGTCTTGACCTTGAGTTCTTCAAACTTGATCTTGTTCCAAGCGTCGATACGGATGCCTCCAGTCACGCCGAAGGCGAAGAAGAACTTGCGGGTAGGTCTGACCTCAATCATTAAGGGAGCCTGGAGATAGAGCACGCCTAACTTGCTCTTCCTGACATGGCCTTCAACCGATTCGTCGATGAGGTTGCAGATGAGTTTGTCATCACCTTTTTCAAGGCGCACTGGGCTGTTGAAACGGAAGGTGTTCCAGCTCAGTCCGATACCCGTATAGATGCCGACACGGTGAGAGTGGGAGAAAGCCATTCCGATGTCGGAGATGTTGAAGTCGTAGACCCAGCTTTTTCCGGGACGTTGCTCCAACAGGGCGTATTCTCCTGTGAATTCCGTTCCCGATCCTGGTCCCAAGAGCATGTTCAGCCCAGCCTCAAAACCGCTCCAGTTGGGGTCGAACACCAAACTCTCGTGTCTGACGGGTCCTTCGGGTCTTGTGATGCTGATTTCCTTGTTACGTGTCTCGGTGATGTTGACAGAGTCGGCGGTGAAATTGTCGATGTTCACATCGCCTAATCCAGTGACAGAAGCCTCGAAGTAACGGCAGCGTCCCGTGAGGTTCAAGTCGCCGACGCCAGTCAGGAGGGCGTTGATGGTGTCGCAGTCAACATCGAGGATGGCGTCGCCCACTCCAGTAATGACGATGTTCAAGTTAGGGAACGTCAGGGTTCCGACGCTCCTAAGGTCGCCTGAACCGGTGACACGGATGGATTGCAAGGTGGGAAGGGTGATCTCATAGTCTTTGTAGGAGGTGAGCAGGATTTTCTCGTCATTCGAGATGCTGAAAGGCTCTCCGTCGCATTTCACCTCAAGTGGTTCACCCTGTTTGAGGGTGACGTCACCCGCACCAGCCACAACCAAAGTCTTAGGGGCAATTATGCCCGAGACTTGGGCCATCATGCCCGACATGCCGAGCATCAGTGCCATCATTGTAATAATTCCTTTTTTCATACGTTTAATATTTATTGATGTTGTTTGTTCTGAAAAACACCAATAAGACGCACCAAAAATAAAAAAGTTACAGCTTTCTTGAAATATTCTTTACTTTTGCCGACAAATTAATCTGACTATGGTACTGAACTACATCTTCTGGGACGTTGATCCAGTGGCGTTTTCACTGGGTCCCTTGCAAGTCCGCTGGTATGGCATCTGCTGGGCGGTGGGTTTCCTGTTGGGATATCTGCTCATGAGCAAAGTATATAAAAAGGAAAAGATGCCAGATTGGTCGATGGACTCACTCCTTATTTATATGTTGCTGTCGACAGTCATCGGTGCCCGGTTGGGTCATTGCCTGTTTTATGAGCCTGAGTATTATCTCCCGCACCCCATCGAGATTCTCAAGGTCTGGGAAGGCGGTCTGGCCAGTCACGGAGGCGCCATAGGCATCCTGATAGGCCTGTGGCTCTATGTGCGTAGGTTCAACAAGTCGACAAAGAAACAAAAAGGCGAAAAGCAGCACATCACCTATCTATGGCTGCTCGACCGCATTGTCATCCCAGTGTGCTTGGTCGGTGCTTTGATACGTCTTGGCAATGTGTTCAACTCCGAAATCTATGGCACCCCCACCACCTTACCCTGGGGCTTCGTGTTCGTGCGTGGCAATGAGCAGTTTTTCGGTCCCGAAGGAGACCTCCTGCCATGTCATCCCACGGGTCTTTATGAGGCTTTCTTCTGCCTGGTGGCCATGGCGTTGCTATTGTGGATGTACTACAAGCGTGATTTGGGCGACAAACGACCTGGTATCATGTTCGGCACTTTCCTGATCATCATCTTCGGATCACGCATAGGCATCGAGTTCCTGAAGAATGTCCAGGTCGCCTTTGAGAAAAACATGGTCTTCGACATGGGACAATGGCTCAGCGTCCCATTCGTCATCTTGGGCATCGTGATGATCGTAAGGTCGTTACGTTATTCCAAGTAATACTTTTGCAAGTAATCCTTCACGATGGGATCCAGTTTTGCCTTCATCTCCTGACGGTTGAACTGGTTCGCTACCGACAGCATCTGGTGTAGGATGCTGATTTGTTCGTCAATGTCCTCAGTGTAATAGTCCACGAACTTAGGCTCCATGTTGCCGTAATACTCTGCCTTGTCGCAGCAGTTCTTTACCAACTTTTGCATGAAGGCGTCGCCTTTCTCCATCTCGCCGCATTGATAGTACATCTCGGCGAACTGGTACAGACGCAGCCCGTACGGGAACTTCTCGTTGGGGAAGAACTCCTGGAACTTGTCCATGACAACGATAGCTGAGTCAAACTCTTGGTGGTTGACGAGGCTCTGGGCAAGGCGCACGTATGACTGGCGGGCGAACTCGGCGTTGCGGACGCTCTCACGGTCGGGCACAACGCCCTCCTCGTTCATGCTGCCCCACTTGGCTTTGTTCACCAACAAGTCGTAACTGCCATCACGGTAAACGCCGCCAAGGCCTTTGTAGTAGTCTTCGGCCTCCACCGGGATGAAACGGTAGGAGAGGCCTTCCATGTGCAGGTATTTTTCGATGCCGAGCACACTCGACATGTCGCTAAACGAAGTGAAATACACCGGACGTTCCCAATTGTTCGACGCCATGAAGTCGAGCAGCAACAGGCCGTTCTTATATACATAGCCGTCCTTGACCTCCCAACGGATTTCGTCCACGATCTGGTCTTTCATGCTCTCGGGAACGATGCCGTTGCGAACACAGGCTTCCTTGTCGACAGTGAGTTTCAGGGTGCGGACAGGGAGATAGTGGGTGGTGGAGCCGTTGGTGTATCTGAGTACCGTCTTGGGGTTGTGGATGAAATCGATGACGTCTTTCAGCTCCACGTACTTGCCTTTCAGGCTTTCTTCCTCGTTCACCTTGATCGACTCGTTGACACCGTTGTCGTATTCTTTGGGACTCAATGTCAGTGGCAGACGTTCAGAGTCGTACACCTTGCGTCCCATCTGGTGGGCATACCAATAGCCTCCGGAGAGCATGTAGTTCACCACGCGGACATCGGTGCGGAAACCCTCCACCTCTTGGATATACCACAAGGGGAAGGTGTCGTTGTCGCCTCGGGTGAAGATGACCGCGTTGGGCGGCAGCTGTGCCAAGTACATCCTGGCCCAGTCGTGCGCAGAGGTCTTGCCACCACGATTGTGCTCGTCCCAGCCTTGCGAGGCCATGAGACAAGGAACGGCGACAAAACACAGCACTCCGACGAGCACGGTGGTCACCAGGTTCTTGCTCTTGGTGAGCCGCTCGATCCAGTCGGTGATGGCCAGCACGCCAAGGCCAATCCAGATAGCGAAGGCGTAGAACGATCCGGCATAGGAGTAGTCGCGTTCACGAGGCTGGTAAGGAGTCTGGTTCAGATATACCACGATGGCGATGCCAGTCAAGACAAACAGAAGGAAGATGATCCAGCTCGACTTCAAGTCCTTGCGCAACAGCCAGAACAAGCCACAAAGTCCCAAGATGAGGGGCAAGAAATAATATGTCGTGCGTCCTGGGTTCTTCAAAGCATCAGGGATGTTCTTCTGGTCGCCGAGACGGGCGCTGTCGATGAAGTTGATGCCGCTGATCCAGTTGCCGTGCTCCAACTCGCCTTGGCTTTCGATGTCGTTCTGACGGCCTACAAAGTTCCACATGAAATAGCGCCAGTACATCCAGTTGCACTGATAGCTGACAAAGAACTTGAGGTTCTGCCCGAAGGTGGGTTTGTTGACCACCTGCATGGTGCCGTCGATGGTACGTGTCGAGACTTTGTTTCCGGTAATCACGCCACGGCGGTTCTTGCGGTAGGTCTCATACATTGAGACGTGCTTCGGCTGGTTGCTCCACATGCGGGGGAACAGGGTCTTCATCTCAGGTGCGTATTCGGCCACGGCGAGTCTCTTGTCGTCAGTGATGACGTAACGACCTTTTTCCTTGTCTTTCACATAGATGGGCTTGCCGTCGATACCTTTGGCAACGGGTGCGTTGTAATAGGCCCCATAAAGCAAAGGCCAAGAACCGTATTGCTCACGGTTAAGATAGGAGAGCATCGACAGGGCGTCCTTGGGTTCATTTTCATTAATAGGTGTATTCGTGTTGGCGCGGATCACCAGCATGAAGAATGAAGAATAGCCAATCAGGATGAACATGAACGAAAGAACGGCGATGTTGCCGATGACTTTTTTGCGTTTGGTAGTGAACACGATCCCCCATACGATGAGACCGATCAACAGGGCGAAATAGATGATGGTTCCCAGGTTGAACGGGGCTCCGAGGCTGTTTACGAAAAACAGCTCGAACTTGCCGGCGAGGTTTACGATCTGGGGGATGAGGAACATATTGAGCAGCCATAGCAGTGCCAATGACACCAAGCCAGCCACCAGGAAACCCTTGAAAGTGGTCTTGGGCCATTTCTTGAAATACACCACATACACGAATGCGGGGATGCACAACAGGTTGAGCAAGTGCACGCCAATGGAAAGGCCGATGAGATAGGCGATCAAGATAATCCACTTGCTGCTGTCAGGCTCGTCAGCCACACGCTCCCACTTCAAGATAGCCCAGAAAGTGACGGCTGTGAAGAACGATGACATGGCGTAAACCTCGCCTTCTACGGCGTTGAACCAGAACGCCTCGGTGAAGGTGTAGGCCATGGCGCCGACAAAAGCGGCGACCAACACGCCAATCTTGTTTCTCGTCGGAGCGTCTTCGCCTT
>JAEEGH010003814.1_pt1 | contig 39147 bp, 29 predicted proteins | sample 9134181 | NCBI WGS metagenome assembly JAEEGH01 (sample SAMN16246544, study PRJNA631951) | gut metagenome | biome: gut microbiome; feature: rumen; material: DP-attached | host: Bos | place: Iran: Karaj | collected 2018-10 | reverse complement strand
TTTGAACGTCTCGGAGGCCGTTGTGCCTGCACCATATCCCTTATTGCCACTGTTGGTCATGGTAAACGTCTTATCTTCGCTAGTGAAGGAATAGGTCGTTGCGTCTTTCTCCGCATTTGTTGTTGCGGCAGAGATGATGTAGGTGACCGACTCTGTATTGTCGCCGCCCCCACCTGTTGAGGGGTCGGATGGTGTGGGAGGCGTGACTCCCTCGCCAGCCTTGACCCCATGAAGAACGATGGACAGACGGTTGCGGTTGCCGCCCGACAGCTTGAAGGTCAGTGTACCCGTGGCAGCGGTAGCCAATGTGATGTTATAAGTCTTGGCTCCGTTGTTTCGGTTGGGAAAGTTGTAGTTTTTGTCTGTTATGTCCTTTCCGTTCAGTTCTGCCAGTTTTGAGGTGCCTGAGGCTGTATTGCAGAAGCCGGTAATGGTGATAGAGCTAATAGATATGCCTTCGGGTATGTGGATGGTGTAGAGCGTGTTGTTGACGATATTTCCAATGCCACTGACATTGTAGTCTTCACCGCCCGAGTAGGCGGCATTTGCTCCGGTAATGCTCAAGCCGTCGGCAAAGTTCCACACTTCAGCACCGCTGCCTTCGCTTTGGAAAGTGCTGTTAGCTATGGTGTAAGTGACAGGAATCGATTCTCCGGGGAGAGTCTCGCCCACCATCACACCTCCTTCGTTCTGGGCGTTGGTAATGTCCTCGACCAAGGAGTTCAGGTATACCTCGACATTGGTATAGCCAGAGCCTTCAGAATAACTGGTACCGTCGGTGGCATCGTTTTTGTTCAGTCCGTGGGTGTCTTCCCAGGCATCCGGCATACCATCGCCGTCAGTATCGGTGGGCGCAGCCGTACTGTTCAGGGTAGGCCATGCACTCCAGTCGCTGCCTGCACCGGCAGGCTTCAGGTCCTCTTGAGAATTGATGATGCCGCCTGCCAGCTTACTGCCGGTCTTGGTGCCATCGTTGTTGTAGGCATCGGCATAGACCTTGGCTGTACCGTTGGCTGCATCGTTGACCATCTCGGTGTCGTAAGAGTCGCGATGCAGGCTGGCACCGGCATACTTCAATACTTTCTCATAAGCTTGTTCGGCCGAGTGAGTAGTAACAGCCACAAAGGGAATGGGTTCGGTAATTCTGATGGTATCCTTGGTCTTTGCAGTATAAGTCCCATCGTTACCACCTGCATCAATTTGCTCGTAGATACCCATGTTCCACTGGTTCTCATCCAAAATGAGCTCGGGATGCTTGGTGTTGTAGTTACCCGTCACGTAGTATTTGCCCCAGATGTGCCAAGCAGGATAGTAGTCGTTGTGAGAACCATCGCTGTTGGTCACATACTCCGTTGTGCGTATGCCTGGAGCAGCTATGCGATATTCGTAGCTATTGCTCTTGGTGGCAGGACCGGGCTTGTAGTAGTTGTTGACAATGTTCACCTTCATGGCCTCACCGCCATAGCAACCGTTTCCACCAAAGTTATACATGACATTGTTGCGCATGTCCATGCGCTCGTCAAGCTGTGTTGTGGGACGCGGACCAAGACGGGGAGTACGGCTCCCGTGATGGGCCATCAGGTTGTGGTGGTATGACGAACCAGCACCGCCCCAGTTGCCTCCGTAGCCGTGATTACCTTTTGTGTGTCCAGAGTAAGTCATACTTTGTGTAACCATACACCATTGTACGGTAATGTCCCTGCAACCGCTCATCGACAGACATTCGTCGGCACTCCAACTCACGGAACAGTGGTCAATGATGATGTTATTGCAATCCAATGAACCAAAGCCATCCCAGCCGTCTGCACCGTTCTTGGTGATGTTCTTGTTGCCCAGACGGAAGCGCATGTAACGTACAATGACATTGTTGCCCTTGATATCGCATGGGTAGTCTGCAATGCAGATGCCGTCACCGGGAGCAGATTGTCCGGCTATGGTCGTATTGCTGGTAATGTGAAGCGCTGACGTCAAGTGTATAGTTCCTGACACGTCGAAGACGATCATCTTTTTAGCTGTGCCATACAAGGCTTCTCGCAGCGAACCCGTACCGCTGTCGTTCAAATTTGTTACATGTCTTACGACACCGCCGCGACCACCAGTGGCATATCTGCCAAAACCTTCTGCACCAGGAAATGCAAAATATTTGTCTTGGGCTGTTACCATGATGCTGCTAATGAGCAATAATAATGCTCCTAATAATTTCTTCATGATGAATGTAATATTTATTGTTAAACTATTTTTGCTTGCAAAGGTATGAATAAAAAGCGAATCAAAGGTGGATTATTGATTATTTTAGGTGTAAAATCAGGTCATTTAAGTAGTTTTCCAGCATGGTGTAGCCTTGGGCATCGGTGTCGTTTCCGTCGTTAGCGTCGTTGGGGTTCAGACCGTGCTGGCGCTCCCAGTCGTCGGGCATGCCGTCGCCGTCAGTGTCCTTGGGGGCTGGCAGACTTTTCAACTCAGGCCAGGGACTGTTGCCTAACTTGACATCGTCCTGGGTGTTGATGATGCCCGGGGCACAATGGTCGCCTGTATAGGTGGCCTTGCCCTCCCGGACATCACGAACGATGACGTTGTCCAGCGCGTCACGATGCAGGCTGGCACCGGCATGGGCTAAGACTAACTGATAAGCGTCTTCTGCCGTTTGTGTGGTGACAGGTTCGAAGGGCATGGGTTTTGCCAAACGGATGGTGTCCTTGGTGGCAGGCGTATAGGTGCCGTCGTTGGCATTGGGGCTGATCTGGTTGTAAATGCCATACGTCCAATTGTCCTTCGTCACTTCAGGATATCTGCTGTTGACGTTGCCACTGACGTAATACTTGCCCCAGACGTGCCACATCCGGTCCCAGACGTTCGGACGGGGACTGTCGTGGTGGGTGTATTGCGAGGTCCGGATGTTGGGGGCTGCGATGCGCATACCTCTTAAATCTGTTGGAGTACCAGGTCCTGGCTTGTAGTAGTTGTTGACGATGTTCACTGTCATGGCCTCGCCACCATAGCAGCCGTTGGCTGTCCAGTTGTAGATGACATTGTTGCGCAGGTCCATGCGCTCGTCAGTCTGAGTGAACGGACTTGGACCCAGACGCGGAGTGCGCGAAGTGTGATGGGCTATCAGGTTATGATGATACGAGGCTCCGCTGCCACCCCAGTTTCCGCCATAGCCGTGGGCACCCTTTTGGTGTCCGGCATTGTTGAGACTTTGGCTGACGATGCACCACTGGACGGTAAAGTCACGATTGCCATAGACGGACAGACATTCATCGATGCTCCAGCTGATGGAGCAGTGGTCGATGATGATATCGTGACAGCGACTGCCTCCCAAACCGTCGCCCTCATGGTTGGCCACTTCTCTGTTGCCCAAGCGGAAACGCATGTAGCGGATGATGTTGTTAGAGCTGACCATGACGGGATAGTCGGCCAGACAGATGCCGTCGCCAGGGGCTGTCTGCCCGGCGACAGTCGTATGGGGTGTGAAGCGCAGGGGAGACTTCAGGAAGATGGTGCCTGACACATCGAAGACAATGGTCTTGGGGCCTTGTTGAGCATTGGCCCAGCGTAGCGTACCAGGCAGGTTGTTGTCTTCCAAGGTTGTCACATGATAGACCTTGCCACCTCGGCCACCAGTAGTATGGCGTCCGAAACCCTCTGCTCCGGGGAACGCTATAGGTCGCTGAACGTTGTCAGGCAGGGGGTGCAGTCCCTCCCAGCGTACATCCCACTTGCCGTCTTTGGGGAAGCCCGGATTCTTCTCTTGACAGCCATCCCAGCCAGCACACATCATGGCGATGGCGGTGAGCAGGGCGCCATTGCCTGGCAGATAGATGCGCAGACGATCGGGGGTCTGGAAATTATGGCCGTTGATGAGATAGGTATTCTTCTGCGTATCGATGAGCAGGGCCTTGAGAGCAGTCTCAGGATCGCCGAGACGGGCGGCTGCCATGGCAATCATGCCATAGTCCCAGCCCCAGGTGGTGGCCCAATTCCAATGCTGCATCACCCACTGGAGCGTGGCCTGCATCATAGACTTATTATATAATAAGGTGGTTTGAAGGGGCAGGAGTCCGCATGCGCCTAATACCGCTGGATGATCGTTGCGAGCCTTTTCGGAGAAGCTCTGGGCAGGCTTGCCAGTGGCATCGAAAGGATCGAAGGCCTCAGAGGTGGCAGAGCCGATGGGGGAGCCGGCGGTGTAGATGCCTGCTGACTCGGGGAGGGGCGAGAGACGACGGATGATGTCATCCCAAAGGGCGATGCGGGGTTTGCCCTGGCGCAAGCGCCACTTCTGGGCGACAGCCAGACCATACTGCCAATAGGCGAGTTCGAAGGGCTGGTTGAAGGCTATATCCTTGGTGATGCTCTCCTGCATGGCTGTGGCGCCACGCAGTTGATAGCGGCCTGTGGTTGGATCGAAGGTGACGAAATCGGCCATGAACTCGGCAGTGGCTTCCACCTGCTCGCCATATTCCTTGAGGGTTTCGGCAGAAGGACGGGCACGATACATCTCCTCAGCGAGGTAGATGTAATGGGGCTGCTGCCAGATGAGGAAGGAACCCGTGTTAGAGGGTGCCTCACCAGCCCAGGGATCGGTCATCTTCATCCAGCGCACGCCCTTGAAGCCCTGGCGCTGGGCTATCTGACGGGCTACGGGATAGGCCACCTGGTTATACCACTTGAGCATCTGAGCCACCACCTCGGGCTGATTCCACAGGGCAAAGTCGACGGCATGCCACCACGTCATCTCGAGATGGGGGCGTCCGAACCAGGTGTTATAGGTAAGGCCCGACTCCTGAGGGGGCATGGCGTTGGCGCAGTTGATACGGGTGAGGTATTGTGAGAGTACCACGCGACGCTCTAACTCCTTGGCGCGAGGATCGGTACACTGGGAGAAGTCGACGATGGGACCGTCGATCCACCAGTAGTTCCAATGGCGTTGGGTGGTTTTATGGTACTGGTCGTACTCATATTCAGAGGTGAGAGGATTCCCGCTGACGCGCCTACCCGTAGCCTTTGAGAGGTAAGAGGTGAGAGAATACTCTGCGGCGATAGTAATAATTTCGGCTGTAGTGGAGAGCTCGAAGTGATGGGGGGCGCACTCCTGAAGGGTGGCGGGGCCTTCCCATTGGAGGAGGACGTAGTAGCGGGTGGAATCGAGGGAGCGCTCGATGAGGGCGGAATGGGAGTCGGAGGCGATGAGCTTCGAGGTGTGGAGCGTGGGCTTGGTCCAGTCGTTGGCATCGTCGGCATGACGGCCTGTGGGGTAGGAGAAGCGCAGGGAGATAGTAGCGCGCTGGTCCTTCAGCAACGGGGACTTGATGCGGGCGTAGAGGGCATCCTTAGCGGGGTGAACGCCTGTGGTGACTTCTACCAGCTGGCCATCGGCCTTGAAGGTGGACTCTATCTCGCCATCGAAGATTTTCTGTTCCTGACGGATGTCGGTGAGGGCGCTGAGGGGAATCTGACGGCCTGCGGCATCCTTGAGATCGAGGCCGATGGTACCGAGGTTAAGACGATGGGGATTGACACGGAAATACTCTGTAGCCTCCTTGTGGCGACCATCCTCGGGCTTCTTAAACTCTACGGCATAAACCTCAGGGTGCCCATGGCCGAAATCGAATGACTTCTCGCTCTCGGAGGGCTGGAGACGGCTGGTGTTTTGGAACTTGTGCCAGCCCCAGTCGGACATGGCGTTCAGGGGCACACCTGCCCCATACTCAAAAGGGTAGCTCTGCAGACCCGTTACATCGACAGTGGCAGCAAAGTGGCCATTGCCCACGGAGAACGAGGTGAGCGAGGCATCGGCCACCTCAGCCATCGTACGGGCAGCGAGGATGGGGTGGTTGCGTTTAACAACAGCGTGACGGTCGATAGAGGCCGTCACGTTGTTAACTGTATATCCAAGTTTCTCCATTTCGAGCGAGGCCCAGATGAACGGCCCTACGCCCTTGGCATCGTTGTCGCGGATGGGTTCGGAGATGTAATACTCGAACGATCCGTCGCGCCGTTTGTTCTCCTTGACATTGGGCGCCGCCTTCAGCACCTTGGCACTGACACCCGGGCCTAAGCCTGCCACCTCGCAACAGCGGGTGAGCGAGATGGTCTCATCTTCATTCACGCGGATGAAGTTCTTGATGATGCCCTGATAGGCCTTGATGCCTGCATCGCGATACTGAGTGCCGAGGTAGCCCTTGTTATAGGCCTTGAGCAGCACATAGGCAAACATGGAGGAGCAGGTGGACTCGAGGTAGTTGCCCTCGCGACCAGGCTCGTCCATGACCTGATACCAAACACCACTCTCCTTATCCTGCCACTTGATGATGGCATCGAGATCCTTCTGCAGCAAGTCGATGACTTCCTGACGACGGGCATAGTCCTCGGGCAGGGCATCGAGCAACTCGATGAGCGCCATGGAGTACCAACCCTGGGCGCGACCCCAGCAATGCTGTGTCTGACCAGTCTCCTGATCGGCCCAGAACATCTCCTTGGTCTCGTCCCAGGCATGGCGGTTCAAGCCGGTCTTGGGGTCGAAGGTGCGCTTATAAGTGACGCTGATCTGATCGACGGCATCGTCGTAGATCTTCTTGGCGTCCTTGGCCTTCAGCAGGTCGCGGGCTGTCATGGTGTAGAAGGGCAGGCCCATGAAGATGCCATCGAGCCACACCTGATAGCTGTAGATGGCCTTGTGCCAGAACACACGGTCCTGATCGGTGCGGGGCTGGTCCTTCAGCTGCTTCATGAGCGTCTGGATGGCCAGCAGGTTCTTCTTCTCAGGATAGAGCTGATACATGCGGGCCACGAAATGACCGGTACGGATCTGATCGAGGTTGTAGTCCTTGATATCGTAGGTACGGATCTCGCCCTTCTGGTTGATCATCGTATCGGTATACTCCTGACAGTACTGGCGGATGTCCTCGCCACCATATTTTAAATAGGTGTCGAGCATGGACTCGAGTTCGATACCCATGACATAGCTCCACTTGGGGGCTCTCGAGAAATCGAGCATGTAAGACTTGGGCACGCGCTTCATCTCGGAATAGGTGAGCCACTGGGAATAGTGCTCGTAAGGCGCCTTCTGGAGCGAGAGCGAGCCGTTGATGAAGAGGCGGTCGAACTGGATGTTGCGGGTCTTGCCACTTGAGAAGTTGCCATCCTTCACACCATTGAAGTGGCAGTTGCGCACCAGCACATCGTAAACGTAGGTGTCCTCCTCGAGGCCGATGATCTGCACGCCATACTGCGACTTCTCGCTGGTGACATTCTCCATATAGATGTTACGAACGGTGGGATAGTTGCCACGACAGCAAATCTCATTGTGCTCGTAGTCGAGATTGATCTTCAGGACAGACTCCTTGCAGACGCCAACCTTGATGTTGCGCATGTTGATATTCTCGATGATGCCACCACGACAGGAGTTGGTCTTGATACGCAGTACGCGCTCCAGCTCGGGAGAGTCCATCACACAATCGTGGGCATACACATTCTGACAACCGCCAGAGATCTCAGAGCCTACCACCACGCCACCATGTCCGTTCTTCATCTCGCAATTGCGGATGATGATGTTCTTAGAAGGCATGTTGCGCTCACGTCCGTCGCGATTGCGTCCGCTCTTGATGGCGATACAGTCGTCGCCCGTATTGAAGAAACAGTCCTCGATGAGTACGCGATCGCAGCACTCGGGGTCGCATCCGTCGCCATTAGGTCCGTCGTTGATCATTTTTACACGGCGAACGGTGATATCGGTGGAGTGGAGGGGATGGATAACCCAGAAGGGTGAACGCAGCAGGGTGATATCCTCGAGCAGGATGCCCTCGCACTTGTTGAAGCTGACCAGCTGGGGGCGCAGACCATCCTTGGGGCCAAATACGCGCTCGGGCGAGCGCTCACCTTTTTCATTATACATGGGGATGCCGTCCTCACCATTCTGCAGCAGTCGGGCACGTGAGCCCAGACGCTGGCTGATGATGCCCTGTTTCCAGCCATAGCGGGGATTGCCGTTCCAAGGCCACCAGGTTTCTTTGGTACCACCGCCGTCGATGGTGCCCTTACCAGTGATGGCGATGTCCTTGGCCTTGAAGGCATAGACGCAGGGTGAGAGGTTGAAGCACTCCAGTCCCTCCCAGGATGTCTCGACGATGGGGTAGAGCTCAGGCTCGAAAGCAAACTCGAGCACGGCTCCCTCTTCCACATGCAGGCAGACACCATCCTTCAGGGTGATGGCGCCAGTGAGGAACTTCTCGCCAGCGGGAATCACCACACGTCCGCCACCCTTCTTGGAGCAGAGGTCGATGGCCTTCTGAATGGCTTTCTGGTTCTGGGCAGCTGTGTTGGCAGGCTTAGCCCCGTACTTGGTAATCAGGTAATCCTTGTCAGCGAACTTTGGTACGCGGATGCTCTGTTCAATCTGCTTGTACTCAGCCTCGTTCCAGCCTTGTGCAGCTGAAGTCATGGGGAGAAGCAGACAGAGCGTCAGTAGTTGAAAAAATCTCTTCATATATGATATAAAATATTTAGTTCGTAGTTTGCTGTGCAAAGATACGTAATATTTGCGAAACTACGAACTAAATCAAGAAAAAACTAACGTAAACGTTATCTTGGGGAGATGCTACTGGAGTCGGGCAATGAACTGCGCCAGAGCAGCACCCGGATCGGGAGTGCTCATGAAATGCTCGCCCATGAGGAATCCCTTGTAGCCTAAGCCTCGCAGCATCTTAACTGTCTCAGGATCGGAAATGCCGCTCTCGCTCACCTTGACAGCGTCCTCAGGCAGACGGGCGGCTAAATTCACAGAGTTGTTGACATCGGTTACGAAAGTGCCCAGATTGCGATTGTTGATACCACACATGTCGGGTTCCAACTCAGCATACTCTGTCTCAGCCTCGGAGTGCATCTCCAACAGTACCTCCATGCCCAGATCGTGGGCCTTGGTCATCAGCTGGCGACACTCGTCCTTGGAGAGACAGGCGGCAATCAGCAATACGGCATTGGCCTTGTAGAGACGGGCCTGATAGAGCTGGTATTCGTCGATGATGAAGTTCTTGTAAAGCTTGGGGAGCCTTACCTTGGCCAGATTGGCATCGCGGAGGTCGAAATTGTTGCCTCCGAAGAAGTTGACATCAGTGAGGATGCTCAGGGCTGTGGCACCATTTTCCTGATAGGCCCGGGTGATGGTCCTCACGTCGGCATCCTTGTTAAACCATCCCTTGGAGGGCGACTTGCGCTTGAATTCGGCAATAATACCTGTATCAGAGTTGCGAAGATTCTCGGCCATGGATGTGGCTCGGGCACTCAGGATAATCTCAACTCTGCTTTCAAGAGAGGATTGGGGGAGCTCCTGCTTGAAGAGCTCCACCTCTTTCCTCTTATGTGCTACGATTGTTTCTAGAATATCGGACATCAGTTTAGTGGTTAGGGGTTAGTGGTTAGGGGTTAGAGATTACTGAATCTCCCAGCCGATGGCAGAAGCTCCGAGAACAGCTGCGCTGGCTCCGTCGAGACCACTCACGAGGAACTGGGCCTTGTTCTTGAAAATCTTCAGTACATGATTGTTGTAAGCCTCACGGATGGGTTTCATGATCAACTCGCCTGCCTTAACCATACCTCCGAAGAAGATGAATGCCTCAGGAGAAGAGAAGGCTGCGAAGTCGGCACAAGCCTCACCCAGCATCTTGCCAGTGAACTCGTAGATCTCCTTGGCGAGCTCATCGCCCTTGCCAGCTGCGATGGATACGTCGAGCGATGTGATCTTCTCAGGATCCATCTCACGAAGCAGAGAGGGACGATCGGTCTTGGCGAGCAGCTCGCGAGCCGTGCGGGCTACACCTGTGGCTGAGCAATAGCACTCCAGACAGCCTGTACGACCACAGCCGCAAAGACGGCCTTCCTCGCCACGAACCATCGTAACGTGACCCAGCTCGCCTGCAAATCCGTCGTGTCCGTAGAGCAGCTGACCATTCACCACGATACCAGAACCAACGCCTGTACCAAGGGTGATGACGATGAAGTTCTTCATGCCACGAGCCACGCCATAAACCATCTCACCGATAGCAGCTGCATTAGCATCGTTAGTGAGGGCTACGGGGATGTTGTTCAGGCGCTCGCTGAACAATCTTGCCAGGGGAACTACGCCATCGTGGGCCCAAGGAAGATTGGGGGCAAACTCGATGGTACCACTATAATAGTTGCCATTGGGGGCTCCGATACCCATGGCCTTGATGGTATCGATACCACCCACCTGCTCGATGATGACCTGCAGAGCTTCTACACAAGCGTCTACATAATCTTCAACCTTATCATAACCACCTGTCTTAATGGCGGTTGTGGCCTTGATGTCGCCACGGGCATCAACGATTCCGAATACTGAGTTCGTACCTCCTAAGTCCAAGCCAATTACGTATGGCTTCATTGTTGCATTTTGCTCGTTCATTGTTATTGTAGTTTTATTAATATTTGATTGATCTATTAACTTTCGAGCTACAAAGGTAATGAAAAACTTGCTTCTAAGTCGGATTTTTACGGAAATTAACCATTTCTTTTCGTAAAATCTGATGATTTGCCTTGTATTTCAGATTTTATTTGTAACTTTGCAGCATAAAAAGGAAAATTAAATAGGTTTATGCAAGGATTATCGTGGTTACACAAGGCATTGACGGGTTTCGTACTCGTCCTTATGATCGTGTCGTGTGGCCTCAGGAAAGGGCATAGCCTTAAAGCCGGTCATGCCGACAGCGTTCTCTTTGACCTTGGCGCAGCCATGAAATACGAAAAGATGCTGGCTCTGACTGACAGTTTTGAGTTTGAGGGCGATATCTCTGCTCTGGATGCCAACCGCTGGCGTGGCGTGGCCTATTATCATCAGGAACAATCTAGTCAGGCTGAGGTTTATTTTAGAAAGGCTTTGGAGTGCCCGGTTAAGAGCGAAGCCGACCAGATGAGCTATAACAAAGTTGCGAGAAGACTCTCGGAACTGTTGCTGGTGAAGGGCGACTTTGAGGGGGCGCTGCGTATCACCATTCCTGCAGTGAAGAAGATGAGAGAGACGGGCATAGGTTCTGACATCGACTATGCCATCATGCTGAACAATATAGGCTGTTGTCAGTTGAACCTGGGGCGTGATGCCGAGGCAAACGAGAGTTTTGTGGAAGCCCGTGAGCACTATGCCAACAGATGGAATACTGACTCTACGAGTCGTGGACTGCAGGAAGCCATCATCGGAACGGTGAACACCAGTATGGCCTATATCAACACCCGAAGATACGGAGAGGCTATCTACTGGATAGATCGTACGGAGATGCTGCTCGACAAGTATCGTGAGTATCCTGATGCCCTCTATGCTTATTTCGACGAGTATCAGGGAAAGATAGAGATTATGAGGGCTGTGGCTCTGCAGGGATTGAAGCGTGAAGAAGATGCTGCTACCTCGTATCAAGCGTATCTGGAGACAGACTACTCGAAGACACCTAACGGACATGTGAATGCCAACGACTACCTGATGGCTGCCCAGCGTTATCAGGAGGCTGCGGATAACTATAAGTATCTGGATCAGGTGTTCCATAATATGGGCATGACTGCTTCGACACTCGACAATATACAGTTGTATCTGTTGCCCAAGTATCACTCTAATGCCAAATCGGGGCGTGCCGATTCTGCCAGAGTGTCGGCCCAGCGGATTCTTGGTGTACTCGACGATGCGATTGTGGGACAGAAGAACAGTGCCACCGCCGAGTTGGCTACCATCTATGACACGCAGGGTAAGGAGACTGAGATAGCCCGTCAGCAGGCCGAGATGTCGAAACTGAGATTCTGGTGGACGGCCATCCTCTTGGTAGTGGTCTTTGTATTCTTCGTGGTTTATACCCTCTTTAAGCGCAAGTCGACCCATAGGCTGGCAGCTGCCCACGAACAGTTGAAACAGGCCTACGACCAGCTGGAGGAGGCTACAGCCCATAGGGAGCGTATAGAGAGTGAATTGAGAATTGCCCGTGACATTCAGATGTCGATGGTGCCCAATATCTTCCCCGTTCGTGAAGGTCTGGATATTCATGCGTTGATGGAGCCTGCCAAGGAGGTGGGTGGCGACCTGTATGGCTATCTGTTGTTGGGCGACGATCTCTACTTCTGTCTGGGCGATGTGAGTGGAAAGGGTGTACCTGCCTCGCTGTTTATGGCACAGGCTACGCGACTGTTCCGTACCCTTGCTACCCAGCACATGATGCCTGCAGAGATTGCCACGAGAATGAACAGTGCACTCTCGGAGGGTAACGATCAGGGTATGTTTGTGACCATGTTCATAGGACTCATCAATCTTAAGGATGGCTCAATGAGCTATTGTAATGCAGGCCATAATCCGCCATTCATTGGTGATGAGCAAGGCGGATCTTTCCTTGAGATGCTGCCTAATGCCCCTATCGGTCTCTGGCCCGATCTGGAATTTAGCGGCGAGCAGATGGATAACATCAGAGGTAGGCTGCTGGTAGTATATACCGACGGACTTAATGAGGCCGAGAATCCTATGCAGGATCAATTTGGTGAAGAGAAATTATTGGAAATATTGAAGACTATGAATCATGCAAAGGCCAAGGAGGTGGTAGAATCACTGAGAGAGGCTGTGCAGCAGCATCGTAACGGGGCAGAACCTAATGATGATCTGACGATTATGAGTCTGAGAGTAGGATAAAAAAGAAAAAGATGTTTATTGTACCAATTAACATAATAGATTTCATCTTCAAAGGGATGATGATCGGGGTAATTGCCAGTGCACCTATGGGACCCGTTGGTATACTTTGTGTGCAACGTACGCTGAATAAAGGCCGCTGGTATGGTCTGGCCACAGGTATCGGTGCTGCAGTAAGCGATATTATCTATGCAGCTATCGCTGGTTTCGGTATGTCGTTCGTCATGGACTTCATCACCAACGACCAGAATCGTTTCTACCTTCAGATTGTGGGTAGTATCATGCTGCTCTGCTTCGGCCTTTACACCTATCGCTCGGATCCAACGAAGAATATGCACCAGTCTGGTCAGCAGAAGGGTACCCTCTGGTATAACACCTGGACGGCCTTTATTGTGACCTTCTCCAATCCGCTGATCATCTTCCTCTTCCTGGCTATGTACGCCCAGTTTGCCTTTGTGCTGCCGAATCATCCGTTTGAAATGATGGTAGGCTTTGCCAGTATCGTGGGTGGTGCTCTGCTCTGGTGGTGGGGACTGACATGGCTGGTGGATAAGATCCGTACCAAGTTCGATACCAATGGTATCAGGATTATCAATCAGGTGATAGGCGTAGCTGTGATTCTGGGCAGTGTCATTATGTTGTTGGGTACAACGACGAATCTGGTAAGATTCTTCTAAAAAGGTTGAAAAGTAAAAAGGTAAGAAGGTAAAAAAGAAAGGATAAGAAAGTGTTTGTAGCACAGGAATTAAGAAAGAAAAACATTGCCGAGTATCTGCTGTATATGTGGCAGATTGAGGATACAATACGAGCCTTTGATTGTTCACTGACCCGTATTAAGAGAGAGTATGTAGAGCGTTTCGACTATAACGACGAACAGAAGGAAGAGGAGATTGACTGGTTTGGTAACCTCATCCGTATGATGAACCAGGAGGGTTGTCGTGAGAAAGGCCATCTACAGATTAATCAGGTGACGATGCAGATGCTCGTCGAGTTACATAACCAATTGTTGCAATCTCCGAAGTTCCCGTTTTATAATACGGAGTACTATAAGGTGCTGCCCTTTATCGTGGAACTCCGCAATCGTGGGGCCAATAAGGAGGAGAACGAGATTGAGACTTGTTTCAACTCACTCTACGGTGTGATGCTGTTGCGACTTCAGAAGAAGGATATCTCGCCTGATACAGCCCATGCCGTCAAGGAAATAACCACCTTCATCGGCATGCTGAGCGATTATTATAAAAAGGATAAAGAAGAAGGATTAAAGTTCGAATAATAATATTAGGCACGGATGACACGGCTTTTTATAAAAAGACACGGCTGGCTGCGCATCATAAAGCAGCGTTTCTCAAAGAGAGCCGTGTAATCCGTGCCTTAAGAATAGAAGCGTATGAGAATACTAATAACTGGTTGTAACGGCCAATTGGGAAATGAGATGCAGTTGCTGGAGAAGGAGAATCCCCAGCATAGCTATTTTAATACAGATGTGGCTGAGCTCGATATTACCGACGAGGCTGCCATCGTGAAATTTGTAGAGGATAACGAGATAGATGGTATCGTGAATTGTGCTGCCTATACCGCAGTTGACAAGGCGGAAGATAATCAGGAACTCTGTAGGAAACTGAACACGGTAGCCCCTGGCTATCTGGCTGCTGCTGTGGAGAAACGTGGCGGTTGGATGATTCAGATCTCGACTGACTATGTGTTTGACGGCACGAACCACACCCCCTATACCGAGGACGAGCCTACATGTCCGAACAGTGTCTATGGCTCTACAAAACTTGAGGGTGAGCAGGCTGCGCAGAAGGGTTGCAAACGGACGATGATTATCCGTACAGCGTGGTTGTACTCTACCTTTGGCAATAATTTCGTGAAGACGATGATTCGTCTGGGTAAGGAGAAACCTGAACTGGGTGTGATCTTTGATCAGATTGGTACTCCGACTTATGCCCGTGATCTGGCTGTGGCTATCTTTGCTGCCATCAATCAGGGTGTAGTGCCTGGTATCTACCACTTCTCCAACGAGGGTGTCATCTCGTGGTATGACTTTACCAAGGCCATTCATCGCATTGCTGGTATCACTACTTGTCATGTACGTCCGCTACACACAGCAGAGTATCCCACACCAGCTAATCGTCCGCACTACTCCGTGCTCGACAAAACAAAGATCAAGCAGACTTACAACCTAGAAATCCCCTACTGGGAAGAAAGTCTTGCCCAGTGCATCGATAAGCTAGGTTTATAGGCACGGATTACACGGATTAACACGGATTTAGTTTTATGTTATACAACGAAGAAATAACAAGAAAGATTATTGGAGCCGCACAGGAAGTACACAGAAGTCGTGGGGCATTACATACCCGATATGGTAGTAGAAGATGAAGTTATAGTAGAATTAAAAGCGATAGTAGATTTACGCCCTGAGCACGAATGGCAATTAGTGAACTATCTTACAGCATGTAACAAGAAGGTAGGTTTGCTGATAAACTTTGGTCATTCAGTACAGGTTAAAAGAAAAATATTCACGGAAAACAAACGATATGACGGAACAAGAATAAATAATCCGTGTAAATCCGTGTAATCCGTGCCTAAAAAAAGAATATATGAATCAGGAAATAGAAAGAAGAAGAACATTTGCGATTATTTCGCACCCGGATGCGGGTAAGACAACACTGACGGAGAAGTTCCTGCTGTTTGGTGGACAGATACAGGTGGCAGGAGCCGTTAAGAACAATAAGATTAAGAAAACCGCTACTTCCGACTGGATGGATATTGAGAAGCAGCGTGGTATCTCTGTGTCGACCTCTGTGATGGAGTTCGACTATACCCCAGAGGGTTCAGATATAGAATATAAGGTGAACATCCTGGATACCCCAGGTCACCAGGACTTTGCTGAGGATACCTTCCGCACCCTGACAGCTGTAGATTCTGCCATCATCGTGGTGGATGGTGCTAAGGGTGTTGAGACACAGACACGAAAGCTGATGACTGTCTGTCGTATGCGCAAGACCCCTGTGATTATCTTTATCAACAAGATGGACCGTGAGGGTCGTGACCCCTTTGATCTGCTTGATGAACTGGAGCAGGAACTCGAAATCAAGGTACGCCCACTGTCATGGCCAATCAACCAAGGTGCCAAATTCAAGGGCGTGTATAATATCTACGAACAGAAACTCGACCTCTTCACCCCAGACAAACAGCGTGTGACGGACAAGGTGGAGGTAGACATCAATAGCGAGGAACTCGACAAGCGAGTGGGTGAGGAGAATGCGGCCAAACTGCGTGAGGATCTGGAACTCGTGGATGGAGTATATCCTGAGTTCGAGGTAGAGACTTATCGCGAGGCTGAGGTGGCTCCTGTGTTCTTTGGCTCAGCCTTGAACAACTTTGGTGTGCAGGAGCTGTTGAACTGTTTCGTGGAGATAGCACCTAGTCCTCGTCCTACGAAGGCTGAAGAGCGTGATGTGAATCCTGAGGAACCAAAGTTTACGGGCTTTATCTTCAAGATTACAGCTAATATCGATCCAAACCATCGCTCATGTATTGCCTTCTGTAAGGTTTGCTCAGGTAAGTTCCAGCGCAACCAGCCCTATCTGCATGTGCGACAAGGGAAGAGTCTGCGCTTCAGTAGTCCTACGCAGTTCATGGCTCAGCGCAAGAGTACCATCGACGAGGCTTGGCCAGGAGATATCGTAGGTCTGCCAGATAATGGAATCTTTAAGATTGGCGATACACTGACGGAGGGTGAGCAGTTGCATTTCCGAGGACTGCCCTCATTCTCGCCAGAACTCTTTAAGTATATCGAAAACGACGATCCCATGAAGGCTAAACAGCTTCAGAAGGGTATCGACCAGCTGATGGACGAGGGTGTGGCTCAGTTGTTCGTCAATCAGTTCAATAATCGTAAGATTATCGGAACTGTGGGTCAGCTGCAGTTTGAGGTGATTCAGTATCGTCTGGAGAACGAGTACAATGCCAAGTGCCGTTGGGAGCCTGTACATCTCTACAAGGCTTGTTGGATAGAGAGCGACGATCCCCAAGAACTTGAAAACTTCAAGAAGCGCAAGTATCAGTATATGGCCAAGGACAAGGAAGGCCGTGATGTGTTCCTCGCAGACTCAGGCTACGTGCTCTCCATGGCACAGGAGGACTTCAAGCATATTAAGTTCCACTTCACCAGCGAGTTCTGATTAATTTTGCTAAATCTATTCAGGATTGATTGTTCTTGATGAAATGGATGACGATACCCGTAGGGCGAGCATGGTGAGGTCGTCGTTTTGTTCGGCACCGTCTCGGAAGAGGGTCGTGTCAGCCTTGAGGGCCTCGATGATGTCACGCGTGCTGTTGTGGTAGAGTGGTGTCATCAGCTCTATAATACGGTCCTCGCCATACTGCTCTTGTTGGCGGTTCTCGGCTTCGTTGAGTCCGTCGGTGTAGAGTAGCATCAACCGATCGCTAAAGAATTCAATCTCCTCACCCTTATACTCCAGATCTGGCCATAGTCCGATGGGGGCATTAGGCTCTTCAACATCAAGGAAGGATAATTGTCCATCGGCATTGCCTATGACGGGTGGGTTGTGACCAGCGTTGCAATATTCTATTCGTCCCAGTTTCAGATCGAAACAGCAGATGAACATGGTGACAAACATGCCCATTTCGTTGTTATTCGACAGCTCGACATTCAAACGGGTGGCAATCTCTGCGGGTTTTCTTCCCGTAGAGGCCAGTGTGAGGAATCCTCGCGTGGCCAGCGTCATGAAGAGCGAGGCGGGAACCCCCTTGCCGCTGACATCGCCGATACAGAAATATAGCTTATCACCCTTTACAAGAAAGTTGTAAAGGTCGCCGCCCACCTCCTTGGCGGGAGTCATCGAGGCGTACATGTCGAGCCCCTCAACCTTGGGGAATACACTGGGAATCATCGACATCTGTATGTCGCGGGCAATGCGGAGCTCGCTTTCTATTCGCTCCTTGGCTGTGGTGGCCTCTTCAAGCTGGTCGTAGGCTACCTTCAGGTCGTTGTGGGCCTTTCTCAGACGGGCTCCCATGCGATGGCGCACAAGAATGTAGATGATGAGGAACAGGATGGTTGCCGCTAAGCCTATCATTCGTCCGATGTGGCGCTGGCGCACGTATTGCTCGTTTTCGGCCGTTATCTCCAGTTCTTTCTTGTGGACGGCCTCCTCTTCACGGGCTTCGGCGATGCGCGAAAGCGTGATGGCCGAGTCGAGACGTTCGGTGATGTCCATACTGACTGCACGGGCTGTGTCTAGCCGTCCGGCTCTCATGTTAACCTCGAACTTCTTCAGGAGCAGCTTCTGTATGTTCTCCAGCGAATAGCTGGTACCATATTCCTTCATAAATTCCTCCATGCTTCCGAAGTTGTCTGCTGCTTCCTGCCATAGACCTGCCAGTTTCAGGTAGTCGCTGGCCAGGTTCTTTCCCTCAGCCGTCTTGAAGAAGTCTGTCTTGCAGAACTGCTTGTAGGCCTCGGTAGCTTCATCTTTTCGCCCCAAACCCTCTAATGCTCTGGCAAGGTAGATGTAATAGCGTGCCCATTGCTTTTCTGCATAATCAGGCTTGGCATCTTCTTGTTTCTCATACTTGCTGATCAACTCGGCAAGGCGGTCTAGCCATACGGTAGCTTTCTCGTAGTCTTCTACCTCCATAAAGGTGTAGCAGATGTTGATAACGCCGATGATGGCATCGCGGTATGTCGTGGCATAAGGATGGCGCTGGATGAGGCTGAGGTGGGATTGATAGCCTTCTTCCATATGTTTGTTGGTATCCTCTTCACCCAGTCCGAAGCGGCTCTGGCAACATCCAATGTAGATAAGCAGGTTGGTATATTCGCTCGTCGTGTCACACCCCAGGCTTTTTAACCGTTCCGTGGCGGGTATGGCAACTTTGAGGGCAGACTCATACTCGCCCCACGTATTCATCAGTCCTGTTAGCCGGTTGGTGATGCCGGCATAGACTCTTATATCCTCCTCGTCGGTGGAGTTCTTAACAGCCTCGATTCCCGTTTTCCAGTATAGTTCTGCCATGCGCTTCTGCATCAGCCTGTCGTAGGCGTAGCCCAGCCAATAATAGGCCTTGCCTTCAGAGAAGCTTTTCTGCTTTTTGAAACTGTCGGCGAGCTCAATGATGCGAGGGTAGTCCTTGGCTAAGTAGGCAGCATATACCATGTTCTCTGCGTCTATACGCTGACTGTTATTCTTGTTGCTGCCTCTTTCGCATCCTGTCAGGATTGCAAAAAGCAAGACTATATAAAAAATGTAATGCTTTGTCATTTAGAATGATATATGAGCATATTAATCTGCTGCAAAGATAAAAAAAAACTTTTATTGTCACAATAATAACAGTGCTTTTTGTGTTTGTTTTTCCTCTTTTTTTGTGTATCAGTGGCGAAAAACGCACTTTCTGAAGAAAGATTTGGTCGTTTCGGAAATAATATGTACCTTTGCAAAATAAATAATAGTGACGTAATGACAAGAGAAGAAGATATCAAGCGTGCCGTCGAGACGATGCGGAAGGGTGGGGTAATCCTCTATCCTACGGATACTGTATGGGGCATCGGTTGCGATGCTACGAATGCCGAGGCCGTAAGACGCGTCTATGAAATCAAACAGCGTGACGACTCGAAGGCATTGATCTGTCTGGTGGATAGTGATGCCCGTATGCAGCGCTATTTCAGACAAGTGCCCGATGTGGCTTGGCAACTCATCGACAGTTTGAAAGAGGGAGATGCGAAGCCTACCACTCTGATATTGGATGGTGCCATCAACTTGGCTCCCAATCTGATAGCTGAGGATGGTAGTATAGGTATTCGTATTACCAACGAGCCATTCTCGAAGGAACTCTGCTATCGTTTCCAGAAGGCCATTGTATCAACATCAGCGAATATCAGTGGAGAACCTGCTGCCCAGAACTATTGCGACATTGATCCTCGTATTCTGGAGGCAGTGGACTATGTATGCTGGAGTCGTCGTCAGGAGCATAAACCCCATACGCCATCGAGCATCATCAAACTGAAAGAAAACGGCGAAGTAACGATTATTAGAAAATAAGAATTAGGCACGTCAAAAGAAAGAAGAATGGAGAAATCTGTAACGGATAGGAGACCGGAGTGGCTGAAGCGGCTGCATGAGTGGCGCGTGGAGCATATCAGTGAGAGGGCGTTTATGATCATCCTCGCACTGATCGTGGGTTTCTTTGCTGCTGTGGCTGCCTTCTTCCTCCATTGGATCATCAACCAGATCGTTTTATTGCTCACGAGCTCTTTCGAACAGAGTCATGCTAACTGGCTCTATCTGGTTTATCCTGTTGTGGGTATCTACCTGACGTCGCTCTTCGTACGATATATCGTCAAGGATAATATCTCGCATGGTATCACCCGCATCCTCTATGCCATCTCGTCGAATAAGTCGAGGCTGAAGTCGCATAACTGCTGGTCGAGTGTCATAGCCTCTGCCATTACCATCGGCTTTGGTGGATCAGTAGGAGCTGAGGCGCCTATTGTACTGACGGGATCGGCCATTGGCTCCAATCTCGGACAGTTGTTCCATCTGGACCGTAAGATGCTGATGACGCTGGTGGGCTGTGGTGCAGCCGGTGCTATTGCCGGTATCTTTAAGGCCCCGATAGCCGGACTGGTGTTCACGCTTGAGGTGCTGATGATCGATATGACGATGTCGGCCCTTCTGCCTATTCTCGTCTCTTGTGTGACAGCCACAGTCTTCACCTATATCTTCAGTGGTGATGCAGCCCTCTTTACCTTCCATCTTGACAGTGTGTGGTCTGTAGAGCGCATCCCAGCCTGTGTGCTGTTGGGTATCTCTTGTGGTTTGGTATCGCTTTATTTCATCCGCATGATGGGAGCCTGCGAGGATGTATTCGCCAAGTTCAAGGACCATCCGCATATCAAACTGGCTATTGGCGGTATTACGTTGAGTCTGCTCATCTTCTTGTTCCCAGCCCTCTATGGTGAGGGCTACAGCAGCATCAACCTGTTGCTGAACGGACAGACGGAAGCCGACTGGGATAGGATCCTGAATAACTCCTTGTTTGCTGGTCAGGGTGCTATGCTGCTGCCCTATATCGCTTTGGTGTTGTTTACGAAGGTGGTGGCTACCTCGGCTACTAACGGCGGAGGTGGTTGTGGTGGTACGTTTGCCCCCTCATTGTTTATAGGCTGTTTCACGGGATTCCTTTTCTCCCGTCTTTGGAACATCAACCAGATTGGTGTCTATGTGCCAGAGAAGAACTTTGCCCTGTTGGGTATGGCAGGTGTTATGTCGGGTGTGATGCATGCCCCGTTGACGGGTATCTTCCTGATAGCAGAACTGACAGGTGGCTATAGCATGTTTATGCCATTGATGATTGTCAGCGTGTGTGCCTATCTCACGATTATCATTTTTGAGCCTCATAGTATCTATGGCTCTCGTCTGGCTCGTCAGGGCCGCCTGCTGACTCATCATACTGATCATGCCGCATTGACGCTGATGAACCTGGATTCTGTGATTGAGAAGGATTATTTGAGTGTAACACCTGATGTGGAGTTGGGACAAATTGTACAGAAGATCAGTCGTAGTCATTCTACGGTAATCCCTGTATTGGATGCAGGAGGCATGCTGTTGGGTGAGATCGATATTATGAAGATCCGCAATGTGGTGTTCCGCATCGAACTGTATCATCATTTCACGGCGTCCCAGTTGATGACTGATCCGAAGGCTCTGTTGAGTGATGCTACACCCATGGCGGATGTAATGCGTGTTTTTGAACGTACAGGTGCCAACTGGTTGCCTGTGCTTGATGCTGAGAGTCGTCTGAAGGGCTATATCTCCCGTCAGCGTCTTTATACGCTCTATCGTAAGATGGTGCATGACATGAGTGAAGACTAGCGCTTCGCTAATGAATAGTGAATAATGAAACTAAAAACGGAATAGTTATGGAGAAGAAGGATTTACGTATCGTGTTTATGGGAACACCAGAGTTTGCTGTTGAGACTCTGAAGGCTCTGGTAGAGAATGACTACAACGTTGTAGCTGTTGTTACGCAGCCCGATAAGGCTGTAGGTCGTCATCAGACAGAGGTACAACCCTCTGAAGTGAAGAAATTTGCCTTGGAGCATAACTTGCCTGTACTTCAGCCAGAGAAGATGAAGGATCCTGCCTTTGTTGAGAAATTACGTAGCTATAAGGCCAATCTTCAGGTAGTGGTGGCTTTCCGTATGCTGCCTGAGGTAGTATGGGATATGCCTCAGTATGGCACCTTCAATGTGCATGCTGCTCTGCTTCCTCAGTATCGTGGTGCTGCTCCCATCAACTGGGCCGTCATCAATGGTGAGACTCAGACGGGTGTAACCACCTTCTTCCTCGACAAGGATATCGATACTGGTCGTGTGATTCTTCAGAAATCCTTCGATATTCCAGATACGGCCAACGTGGAATATGTCTATGACGGTCTGATGCATCTTGGTGCAGAGATTTGTCTGGAGACGATTGATAAGATCATTGCTTCTGATGGTCAGCCAGAGAGCATTCCTCAGGAAGAATTGGAAGGAAAGTTCAAACGTCTCTATGATGCTCCGAAAATCTTCAAGGATATCTGCGAGATTGACTGGAAACGTCCTTCTAAGCGTATCTACGACTTTATTCGTGGCTTGAGTCCTTATCCTGGTGCATGGACTACGCTTATGGGGCCTGATGGTAAGGCTGTCGATCTTAAAATCTTCAAGACCACAAAGACAGAGAAGAATCCTGGCATGCGACCAGGTATGATTTTCGTCTATAAAGGCGTGCTTTACATCACTACTGGCGATTTCCTGCTGCAGATTGATGAACTCCAGTTGGCAGGTAAAACCCGTATGAAGGCCCGTGATTTCCTGAATGGAAATAAAAATATTGAGAAGTATATAATAAAATAAGGTGTAACTGCGTTTCTTAGGTAAAGAACTCATCAAAAAGTGATTGCCTATGAAGTATTCTACTCCAGAAAAGTTCAAACCGAGAACGCAGACGCTCGACATCATTCGTCAGGTGGCCTACACCTATCGTAAAAACATTAATCAGGCTCAGAGTCTGAACTAAGAAAAGGATTATGGCATTAGTATCACCTTCATTACTCGCTGCCGACTTTCTGCATCTCGACCGCGACATCGACATGATTAACCGTAGTGAGGCCGATTGGCTTCATCTCGACGTGATGGACGGCTCGTTCGTTCCTAATATTTCTTTTGGCTTTCCTGTACTGGAGGCTGTGGCAAAGGCTTGTAAGAAACCACTCGATGTACATTATATGATAGAGCACCCTGAGCGCTACATCAAGCAAACGGCCAAACTTGGCGCTATGATGATGAATGTGCATCAGGAGGCCTGTGTTCATCTACATCGTACTGTGCAGGAGATTCACGATGCTGGTATGAAGGCTGGCGTCACACTGAATCCTTCCACACCAGTTTCTGTGCTGGAGGATATCATCGGCGATGTGGAAATGGTATTGCTGATGAGTGTCAACCCTGGCTTTGGTGGACAGAAGTTCATCGAGAACACAATCGACAAGGTAAAGCGCTTACGCCAGATGATCACAGAGAAAGGATGCCAGACGCTGATAGAAGTCGATGGTGGTGTACAGGGTGAGACGGCCCCACGATTGGTAGCTGCTGGTGTCGATGTTCTCGTTAGTGGCAGTTATGTCTTTGGTGCTCCTAATCCAGAGGAAGTGATCCGAGGTTTAAGGGCTCTTTAACCTCTCATCTTTTCCTTATTCCAACGTGAGATTCATGTTGTGCTGACGGGTCAGCTTACGCAGATTCATCAGGGCGTAGCGCATACGTCCTAATGAGGTGTTTATGCTGACATTCGTCAGTTTGGCAATCTCCTTGAACGACAGTTCCTGATAGAATCGCATGTAAACCACGTCGCGCTGCTGTTCTGGCAAATTCTCCATCAGTCGCTTCACGTCTTTCAGAATCTGCTCGTTGGTCAACTCGTTTTCACGATTCACGTCGAAAACAGAGTCACTACGCAGGTTGCTCAGGTCGTTTTCCTTTGGTGCCTCAACAATACGATTGTTCTTCTGTGCACGATAATGGTCAATGACAACATTATGTGCGATACGCGTTAACCACCAGGAGAACTTGCCAGTATCAGAATACTGACCATTCTGCAGTTTTGTGATGACTTTCAGGAATGTCTCCTGAAACAAATCGTTGGCCAAGTCCTCGTCCTTCACTACATACATGATGTAGCTGAAGATCTTGTCTTGGTTCCTTGTAAGTAACTCGTCGAATGCACGATTATTGCCATCGATGTAAGCTAATGCCAACTGTTCGTCGGACATACTCTCAAATGTACTCATACTCCTCAAAAATTGTTCGGGGTAAAGTCTGTTTCGATAGGCAATAATCAGTTTAAAGGGTTATTAATACGGGGCAAAAGTAGACATTTTCATCGAAATAACCAAGAAAAATGCCATAAATCTTAAAAAATTTCACTATTCACTATTCACTATTCACTATTTTTTATTATCTTTGCACTCATAAAATACCTAAAATAACTGAAATGATGAAATTATTTGTTCCTGGGCGCTTGTGCCTTTTTGGTGAACATACAGACTGGGCTGGACACTATCGTACGATGAATGCTGATATTCGTCCTGGTGCTGCAATTGTGACGGGTATCGAGCAGGGCATCTATGCAGAGGTGGAGAAATCCAGTATCTTCGAACTCTATAGTGAAGCAGAGGAAATAAGTGGTGTTTGGAAGGACTTCTCCTGTCGTATGGATGAGACAGAGTTGAAACGTGTCGCCAAGTCGGGTAGTTTCTTCTGTTATTGTGCAGGTGTGGCCTCTTATATGTTAGAGTGGTACAAGGTGGGTGGTGTACGTATCCGCATCACCTCAATGACACTTCCCATGAAGAGTGGTCTCTCCTCTTCGGCTGCCATTTGTGTGCTTGTGGCTCGCGCGTTCAATTTATTATATAATCTCAATCTCAATACTTTGGGCGAGATGAACATCGCCTATCTGGGTGAGCTTCGTACCAGTAGCCGTTGTGGACGTCTGGATCAGGCTTGTGCCTTTGGTGTGAAGCCAAACCTGATGACTTTTGATGGTGATGAGATTGAGGTGCGTTCATTGAATGTTAAGAAGCACCTTTACTGGGTGTTTGCTGACCTCTGTGCTGAGAAAGATACAATTAAGATTCTGGCAGATTTGAACAAGGCTTACCCCTTCCCCTCCAATGAGGCAGAACAGCGTGAGCATGAGGCATTGGGAGAAGATAACTTGGAGATTGTCGATCGTGCCATTCGCTTTATGGCTGAAGGCGATGCAGAATCCTTAGGAAAACTGATGACTGAGGCAGAAGCCCTGTTTGATGAGAAGGTGGCTCCCATGTCGCCAGCCCTTTGGTCGCCAATACTTCATGGCGTCTTGCAGGATCCTAACATCCAGCCTCTTGTGTGGGGTGGAAAGGGTGTTGGTTCTCATGGTGATGGTTCCGTACAGTTCTTGGCTAAGAGTGAGGAGGCGCAGACGCAGCTCATGAATTATCTCAATGATCATGGTATGAAGGCGTATAAACTGACCCTCAAGCCAGTTCATACAGTTCGTAAGGCCATCATTCCTGTGGCAGGTTTTGGCACTCGTCTCTATCCAGCCACTCGAGCTTTGAAAAAAGATTTCTTCCCCATTCCATGTCCTGATGGTATGGTTCGCCCTGTCATCCTTATCCTGCTCGAGGAGTTGGTCCAGAGTGGAATTGAGGAGATCTGCTTGGTGCTGGGTTCTGAAGAGGAACGTCAACAGTATGCCGACTATTTCGAGCGTCCTTTGGAGGAAGAGCATCTGCGTAAGCTCAATCCCGAGGCCCAGGAGTACGAAAATCATATCCTTGATATCGGTAAGCGCTTGCATTATGTGTATCAGAAGGAAAAGCGTGGCTTTGGTCATGCTGTTTATCAGGCAGCCCAGTTTGTAGGCAATGAACCTGTATTACTGCTTTTGGGCGATACCCTTTATCGTAGCGACTCCAACAAACCCTGTGCCTTGCAGATGGTTGAGGAGTATGAACGCTATAACTCCCTGATGGTCAGTGTTCATCCTATACCTCTGGCTGAGGTGAGCCGTTATGGTATCCTTCATGGCGTATGGGAGGATAAGATGAACCATGTGATGAGTGTTGACACGATGATGGAGAAACCCAAGGCCAGTTACGCAGAGGAATTCCTTGGTGTACGTAATAAACAGGGCGAGAAGGAATATTATAGTGTTTTTGGCCAGTATATCCTTACACCAGAAGTATTCTCTCAATTACATGAGGATATCATGCAGAAGGAGATTGAGGGCGACCATGTAACGGAGATTGAACTTACCTCAGCTCTTGAGAATGTACGCAAGCGGAGTGGTATGATGGGTATCCGTTTGCAAGGACGTATGTATGATATGGGTAATCCTTCAGCTCTCGTTACTGCTGTTCAAGAATACTCTAAATAAATAAAGCCTCGCAGATTTGCGAGGCTTTACTGTTATTTTGAAATACTAAGTAGGTATTTGCCGTAGTCGTTCTTGGCCATAGGCTCTGCCAGTTTGCGGAGCTGTTCTTTGTCTATCCAGCCACGCTTATAGGCAATCTCCTCAATACAGGCCACCTTCAGTCCTTGGCGCTTCTCAATCACTTCAATGAAGGTCGAAGCCTCAGAGAGGGAGTCGTGGGTACCAGTGTCGAGCCATGCAAAACCACGCTGCAGAGTCTGCACCAACAACTCCTTCTTGGCCAGATACTCCTGGTTCACAGTGGTGATCTCCAGCTCACCACGAGCGGAGGGTTTGATGTTCTTGGCAATCTCCACCACGCTGTTGGGGTAGAAGTAAAGACCTACTACAGCATAGTTAGATTTAGGATGAGCTGGCTTTTCCTCAATGCTCAGACAGTTCCCATCCTTATCAAATTCAGCCACACCATAGCGCTCAGGATCGTTCACATAGTAACCGAATACGGTAGCACGGTTGTTCTCTTCAGCATTGGCTACAGCCTGCTTCAACATACCTGTAAAACCTCCGCCATAGAAGATATTATCGCCAAGTACCAGGCATGCACAGTCATCGCCAATAAACTTCTCACCAATGATGAATGCCTGGGCCAGACCATCGGGTGAAGGCTGCTCGGCATATTCGAATCTTACGCCCAACTCAGAACCGTCGCCCAGCAGACGCTTAAAGGCTGGCAGATCATATGGTGTGGAGATAATCAGAATCTCACGGATGCCAGCCAGCATCAGGGTCGAGATGGGATAATAGATCATCGGCTTGTCGAAGATAGGAATCAGCTGCTTACTGATGCCTTTGGTAATAGGGTAGAGGCGTGTGCCAGAACCACCTGCTAAAACTATTCCTTTCATACTTATAATTATTAATTATGGTGCAAAGATACGTTTTTTTAGGCACGAATTGCATGAATTACACGAATTTTTCATCATTAACACCATTTTTTCGCGTTAATTCGCATAATTCGTGCCAAAATTTCATTACCTTTGCACTCGGTTATAAATTTTAAGTAGATTTTTATGGGATTTTGGAATAAGATTTTTGGAAAAGGCGACGAGCAGAAAGTCGGTGGCATGGAGGATTTCATGACTCTGATTCGTGTCTATTTCCAGGCAGCAATGGCTTCCGACCTTGGTATTACCAATCTGGCTGCACTGCCCGACCTTCGTGTCTTCAAGGCTACGCTGAAGGTGCCTACTGTTAATAATAAATTAGGTGTGGGCGAGCGCAGTCGTTGTAAGAAGATGCTCAAGGAGATGTATGGAATGAACGACGACTTCTTCAAGGAGATCGACCAGAGTCTGCGCAAGCGTTGTAAGAAGATTCAGGATGCACAGACCTATCTGTTGCAGTTCCAAGGCTTTACGCAGGATATCATGATGCTGACGGGCAATCTGATGAAATTCAAGCTTCGTCTGCCTGGCTTCATGAAGAAGGCACTCTACACCATGACAGAGAAAACCGTTGGCGACATCTTTAATAAGAACGACTTCAGCGATGCTTCTGTCATGAAAACGGTAGTGGCTGTGCGTCAGTACAACCAGCGTCTGGGCTTCTCTCAGAAATGGGTAACCGACTTTGTTTACAAGGTTGTGATGCTTGCCAAGAAGGAACCGAAGAAGGCGGAAGATTAAAAAATATTAAAATGTCAGTATTAAAGCTGACATTTTAATAATTTTGCTTTATCTTTGTACTCCAAATAGTTATGTAATGAATCCAAACGAGCAGTCATTAGCGAACTTCCAAACGCGTGTAAGGCAGATGATTCTCCGCTTTCAGGAACTGAAAAAGGAGGGTGATGAGTTGCGCGCAGTTATCGCTAAGAACGAGCAGGACATGAAGCAACTGCAGGCCAAGCTGACTCAGGCGGAAAACGACTATCAATCACTGAAAATGGCTAAGATGATGGAAATCACTGATGGTGATCTTGAGAACGCCAAGGGGCGTCTCGCCAAGATGATCCGCGATGTGAACAAATGCATAGCCATCCTAAGTGATGAGGAACAATAAACGGTGCTACACAATGGCAGAAGTGAATAACGAGAAACTACATATCAGGCTGCACGTCTACGACGAGGAAATCGAGGTGACGGTCAAGCGTTCCGACGAGGAGTACTATCGTAAGGCAGCCAAGCTCATCACTGACCGTTATAATGCCTATGCGCAGGCTTATAAGGGTAAGAAGGGCGAGCATACAATCGCGTTAATGACGTTGATTGATATTGCCCTTATGTATGAGCGGGAGCACGGCAAGAACGATACGGCTCCCTATCAGGATATTCTCGCTAAGCTGACTTCTGAGATTGAGGAAGCCCTGAATAGTGAGAATGTTTTAACAATATAGATTTTTTATGGATTTAATTTTTGTACTATTGATTGCTGCAGGCGCCCTTGCATTAGGAGGAGTCTGCGGATATCTTGTTTTCCGCTATGTTCTGAAAGGAAAATACAAGGAGATGATCGATACTGCCGAAAAGCAGGCTGAAGTCATCAAGGAAAAGAAGCTGCTCGAAGTGAAGGAGAAGTTCCTTAACAAGAAGAGCGAGTTGGAGAAGGAAGTGCAGCAGCGTAATCAGCACATCCAGCAGAGTGAGAACAAACTCAAGCAGCGTGAGATTTCGCTGAACCAGCGTCAGGATGAGCTGGGCCGTCGTAAGAACGAACTCGACAATCAGCAGAATCGTCTTGAGAACGAGAAGAAGTTGCTGAGCGTAAAGGCTGAGGAACTCGAGAAAATGCAGCTGAAAGAGCGCGAATTGCTCGAGGAAGTATCTGGTCTGAGTGCTGAGGAAGCCAAGAACCGTTTGGTGGAGTCGATGAAGGATGAGGCCAAGACTGCAGCTGCCAGCTATATCAATGAAATTATGGACGAGGCAAAGCTCAATGCCAACCAGCAGGCCAAGAAGATTGTCATTCAGACCATCCAGCGTGTGGCTACAGAAACGGCTGTTGAGAATTCTGTCAGCGTATTCCATATTGATAACGATGATGTAAAGGGTCGTGTGATTGGTCGTGAGGGTCGTAATATCCGTGCTCTCGAGGCTGCTTGTGGTGTTGAAATCGTAGTTGACGATACCCCAGAGGCTATTGTTATCAGTGGTTTCGATCCTGTTCGTCGTGAGACTTGTCGCTTGGCCCTCCATCAGCTGGTAAGCGATGGTCGTATCCACCCAGCTCGTATCGAGGAGGTGGTTGCTAAGGTGAAGAAGCAGCTCGACAACGAGATTATCGAGACTGGTAAGCGTACTGCTATCGACCTGGGTATCCACGGTCTGCATCCTGAGCTGATCCGTATCATTGGTAAGATGAAATATCGTTCTTCTTATGGTCAGAACCTGTTGCAGCATGCACGTGAGACTGCTAATCTCTGTGCTGTGATGGCTGCTGAGTTGGGTCTGAACCCCAAGAAGGCTAAGCGTGCAGGACTTCTGCATGATATTGGTAAGGTGCCCGATGAGGAGAGTGAGATGCCACACGCACTCTATGGAGCCAAGATTGCTGAGCAGTATAAGGAGAAGCCCGATATCTGCAACGCCATTGGTGCTCACCACGATGAGATGGAGATGCAGACATTGCTGGCTCCTATTGTTCAGGTGTGCGATGCCATCTCTGGTGCCCGTCCTGGTGCCCGTCGTGAAATCGTTGAGGCTTATATCAAGCGTCTGAACGATCTTGAGGCCATCGCCATGAGCTATCCTGGTGTTACCAAGACCTACGCCATCCAGGCTGGTCGTGAGCTCCGAGTAATCGTTGGTGCCGATAAGATGAACGATGCTGAGAGCGAGGCTCTGAGCACGGATATCGCAACAAAGATTCAGAACGAGATGACCTATCCAGGTCAGGTGAAGATTACTGTGATCCGTGAGACTCGTTCTGTAGCGTACGCCAAGTAAACATTAGCTTGCTATATGAAAATGCCTCGCCGATTGGCGAGGCATTTTTGTTTATAAGGTAATAGGTATTAGCAACTTAAACACGATGTTTCGTCCCATATTGAAAACACCCTGTTCTCCTGTTACGTTGTTCACATCCGTATACTTCAGTCGGCTCAGGTGGTTCTGGTAGGCGCGATTCAGCAGATTATCTGCTGTAATGCTAATCTCTGCCACCTTCTTCTTGTGGATGTTTACATCAGAACCTACAGAGAAGCTTAGCAGCGTATAGCTGGGTGTACGAGTCTCTGTATCGTCAGCCTTGTAATAGTGGTTTTGTGCCAGATTACACTCCAGGCTGAGGGCTGCGTAGGCATTGTTGAGCGCGAAGTGTCCATGATGCGTCAATTCGTACTTCAACTCCGATGTCCAGCGAGGGGCTGGTGTCATAGGCAGATACTTCGTTTCCTCTGTCTGATTCAGCTGTTGGGCATCTACATACGAAAAAGTGTTCTCGAAGTGTATGCTGTGAATGGGGTGGAAGTCGATTCCAGCCTCGAAACCCAGCAATCTGGCATCGCCCTGCGTATATTCATAGGTGCGCAGCCCTTCCTCCATTACCACATCAATGCGCTTCGAGAAGATGTAGTTCTCAATGCGATTGGCGAAGAGAGCCACCTGGGCAGAGACGTATTGCGAGGTAAAATCGAGTCCCAAGTCTGCCTGCCAACTGTATTCAGGCTTAAGGTCTGGGTTACCCAGTTCGTAGCGCAGGGTTCCCTCATGCACACCATCAGCACCCAACTCACTCATGTTAGGCGCACGGAAACCACGAGCCATATTCAGTCGCAGATTGAAGTGATCGTTGATGTTGCAAACGGCTCCAATGCTGCCTGAGATGCCGCTGAAGTTCCTGGAGTGGAAGTTCAGAGTTCTGTTATCGAATCGCAGGCCACCATTCAGCGTCCATTTGTCGATCGACTTGCTCACAGTGGCATAGCCGCCTATATCGAACAGCTTATACTCAGGTATCAGCGATTCCTCGCCCAGGTTCTGGGAGTGTTGCCACATGCCGTTTACGCCTGCAGCCATCTTCCAACCATTAAACTCCTGTGAGAGATAGCGCACATCATAGGTCAATGTGTGGAGTTTGAAGTAGAGCTCGTACTCATCTTCTGACTCCTCGAATTCCTGTCGACGATTCTGTTGATAACCCACAATGGCCTTCAGCCAACCCTTGGGCAGATTGAACGAGTTGTCGAGTACCGCCTTATAGTGTTTCACCTCCTGGAAAGGCAGCGCTTTTGAGTAAGTCTTGATGTTGCTGGAATTACATATCAACTCACCTGTCACCTCGTCGCGCTCTCCCTCTACGATGCTGGGCGTCAGGTGGATTGTGGTCCAGATGAGGTGCGAGTGGCCCCAATGCTTGTTAAGTCCCAGCATCAGTCGTCCTGCACGCTCCTTAAACTGCGAGCCAGGCACATAGCCATCCACCTTATTCTTATAGGCGTGCGCCATCTTGTCGCTGAAGCGCGCATCCCATACGAAGCCCTTCTGATTGCCGGCGAAGTTCAGCGAATAGTCGAAAAGGCCGTTGTTCGTCTGATATTCAGAGCTTACATTTGCCTTCATCTCGCCCTCGGGCAGGGTGGGCGCAGCGTGCAGAATCAGCACACCAGCCATTGCATCACTTCCGTACATCAGGCTGGCAGGACCCTTCAGAATCTCTACGGAGTTCACAATCTGCGGATCGATCTCTATGCCATGTTCGTCGCCCCATTGCTGTCCCTCCTGGCGAACGCCTTCGTTCATCACGATGATGCGATTGTAACCTAGTCCACGAATAATTGGCTTTGAGATGCCACTACCCGTTGTGATCTGCGCCATTCCAGGCTGATGGGCTATGGCGTCGATGATATTCGTCGATGTGGTGTGTCGCAAGTCCTTGTTCGATACAATCGAGATGGGTGCTGTAGAGTTCTTCAGTTTCGTGTCGCCAGTTACACCCGTCACCACCAACTCGTTCAGCTTCAGGTGACGGAAAAACACGTCGCTTGAGTCGTTGGGATGCATGTGGTTGCCATGATGATGATGGCCTTCTTGAGCTGCCATAGTCATGCTGATACACAACAATGGCAGAATGATATATCTTGTCTTCATTCTGTAATTACTAAAATAATAAATAATGTGTAAGTCGCTTTTCTTTGAATTACAGCATGAAAGGCGGTGCGCGTGGCGATTGGCTATGGTAGACTTTGCTGCATACAGCTGATATGCTGCTGAGGCTGACCATAGTGGTGAGGGCGACAAAGGTAACTGCCTGAATCACAGCCGCTGGTGTGTAAACCAGACTCAAGAACTGGCACAATACACAATCGTCGAGATGCTCAACGGCTGAGGTGAAATGGCCTGGGTGGTTCACGTGGTGAGCACACTCCACGCAGCTGGCTGTCTCGTCAACTACTGGCTGGTGTATGTGCATAGCACTCAGCAGCATCATCGGCACAAATACCGACAACAGTGCCCACGCCACCCTGTTTCTAAACCTTTGTCTTCTCATTTCCGCCTGCAAAAGTACAAATTTCCAATCGAACCGCCAAATAAAACACGAAAAAAGCACTTCGCCTTGATGGGGAAGATGTATGTAGGCTGTATACGAAATTTTTGAATTTTATTCATTTAAATGCAGCCTTAATCAGCTCATACTTGTCCTTCAACTCCAATCCTGTATATCTGAATACGGCTTCTGAACCAGGATGATGCAGACCTGCTGCATAGTAATTGATCTGCACTTTATTGAGCATATCAATATGAGTCTTACGGGCCAGCTTTGAGGTGGCTACTTCGTATATCGGTTTGTAGATGTTGTCCTTCGTCTCCTGACAGTAAAGACTTACTCGTCGGGAAATACCACAGTACTCCAACAAACGTCGAAGGTTTTTGTTGTATCGCTCTTTACCATATTTCAGATTAGGCCCCATTAGTTTAAGTTGTGTCCTGTTGATGATCTCCAAGGCTGGGTTTATGAGAGGTGTCATCACCTCGTGATTAGAGCTCTGGAGTCTTGTCGTTTTCGATGGGATATAATGAATGTAGGGAATTCCATCTTCTGATGTGGCAATCTTGTCTAATGTAAGATGTAGTAAATCGCCTATTCTGCAACCAATAGTACAGTTTAGCACAAAGATATCCTTCACCCACTGCAATACATCAGGTACTTTTGTAGTCATAACCTTCTTAACTTCTTCTGCCCTTAGGAAGATAGGTTCATCATACATCACATGCATGATTTTCCGTCGTTTCTCCCTTGATAATTTCCTAAAAGGTGAGCAATGTATCTCGTTTGAGTTCTCAAGCTCTGCGAAGAATGCCTGAAAGAGCTTCAGATCATGTACTACAGTTGTGTCATTGAGCCGTTTTTGAGGTAAACGCTGGCCAACACCTCGTGGGTATAGGTTTGGATATTGGGATACATACTTGTACTCGTCGTAGATGAATTGTCGGAACTCGAGTAGCACGTCGTTAGTAAACTTATGAACAGCCATCGATGGTTGTCCAATAATGATGAGGAATCTTCGCAGTTTCTTAGCTTTGCCGAGTGCTACAGCATAACGTCCGTCACCCATCACTCCATCACGATGTGATTCTTCAATAAAACGCAGAAATCGATGATACATCGTTTCTGACTTTTTCCTTGCGAAAAACGAAAATAAACTGATTACTGTGTTCATAGCTTTTTTATTTTATAACGTATGAACGACAATCATATTGCGAAATAATTACATTAAACTTGATATTTTGCATGGCAGAAGGGGATTATTCGATTCTTTTTTTGTAATTTTGTGGCATGAAAAGAGTGAATGTGTTTTTGATGTGCCTAGTGGGTGGTCTGTTGGCATCGTGTAAGGGATGCGAAGGTGGAGAGGTTGCTATGGCGCTTTCACCAGAGGAACTGAGGTTGCAAAGGATAGCCTTGATAGATAGTACAACCATTCAGACGCTCGTAAGGCTTGATTCCATCGAGGCTTATGATCGCCTCGAGGATCTTTCGGCTGAGGCCTGGATGCTGGTGGATGACTCAACGGGAATGGTGATCAGCCAGAAGAATGCTAATAGGCAGCTCTGCATGGCTTCCATCACGAAGATGATGACTTGTCTGCTGGCTATTGAAAGGGGCAATCCGATGGATACCTTATATATTACAGAAGATGTATTTATAGCCAAAGACTCGAGGGTGAGGCTGGGCGAGGGTTATCGCCTGGATCACCTGATGTATGAGATGATGCTGACAAGCGATAATGATGCTGCCTACGCTATTGCTAAGCACTTGGGCGAGGGCGACACACTGAGATTCTACGATATGATGAATCAGAAGGCTGTTTATTTAGGGATGGACAGCACACTCTTTGCCAATCCAAACGGCATGCCCAACATTCATAACTATAGTACTGCGAGTGATCTTGTAAGGTTGTCGAGGTATTGCATGCGAGACAGCACGTTTGCCCAGATTGTGGGCACTATAGAACAGAGTGTACCATTGGCTGATGGACGACACATGGATTGTGTGAATACCAACCAATTGCTAAAAACCTATGAAGGGTGTATCGGCATTAAAACAGGCTTTACACGCCAGGCAGGAAATTGTCTAGCCTCAGCTGCCACTCGCGATGGGGTAACGCTTTACTTGGTATTGCTGAATAGTCGTAGCATGTCGTCGCGATTCAAGGAATCGGCCATCCTGCTTGACTATGGTTTCAATGTAATGAAGGCCTACAAGGAAAAAGTATAAATCCTCGCCAACTGGCGAGGATTTGCTTTATTTGTGACTATCGTAATAATCGATGGCGAGTTGGACGTTCTTGATGACAGCCTCAGAGCTGAAGGTGGCACCAGTAACGATGTCGACTTTCTGCGTCTTGGCGTCCTTTACCTTTAAACCATTCCACTTGTCCTGCAGGGTTTTCTTCACCTTAGCATAATACTTGGGCGACTCCATACTTTTCAGGAACTCAATCTTCTCGACCTTATTCTTACTGATATAGACCTTCATTGGGGTTGGACCATTGTAGCCCTCGATATCCTTGCCCAGTTCAGTGGTGTTGATGATGTAAACACCATTCTCCTTAGTCATGGTACTATCGCCAGCCATGAAACTCGAGAAGAAGAGAACTGAGATGAGCAGCGTGAAAACTGTATTGTATTTCTTCATAATGCTTATTTATTTTAGAAGTTGGGAAGTTCAGGGTTATTGATTTGCTTGATGGCCATGCACTCCATCTCAACGAGCCAGCCTGGACGACAAACGGGTGCATGAACAATGACATAAGGCTTATCAGGGAAGCGCTCCTCATAGAGGCTCTTCACGAGGTCATAGTCTGCTACATCGCGCAGATAGATAATCATTTCCATCACATCGTCGTAGGAGCAATCGGCTTCCTTTAGCAGGGCTTCCACATTCTCCCACATGCGACGAGTCTGCTTCTCAACATCCTTGGGGAACATAATCTCACCCTTATTGTTGATGCTGGCAGTACCAGAGATGAAGACATGTCGACGATCGGCATAGTCGACATAGGTGCCTCGCTCAAAGCTTACGCCATAGTCGCTGGTGCGATTCAGGTGGGTAGAGGCGTAGAGATAGTGAATCTGCTCAGCCTTGATACCTGCGATGGCATAGTTATCCATCTGCGAAAGCACGTTGGGATCAGCCTGGCGACCTCCGATGCCTGTAGAGGCAATGAAGTGGGTGTGCTGGGTGAGACCCTGAGTGAAGAACACCTGATTGCGAGCACGAACCACACCACCATAGTTCAGATCGATATCGTTGACAAAGAGCCATGTGCGGATGCAGTTATCGGAGAGAGTGCAACCCTCCTCTGCGAGTTGCATAATATACTCATTGAAGAGCAGTCGCATCTGATATTCAGAGTTGGCTGCGAGGTTATGGGCTGAGGCGTTATAAAGGTGGCGGAAATCACCATGACGCACCTCGTAAAGTCCGCTTTTAGTCAGACCTGTCTGTACATTCGACATGAGGTATACCCAGAGGGCAATCTTGGTGCCATCAAGCGGAGCCTGCTGGATAATACTCTTGGCACAATCTGTTACATCAGCTACGATGATATCATCAGCCTGGTTGGCAGCATCGCTCAGAAAGTAACGCTTAAAGACAGCCTGCGTGTCGGGCAGACGATCGAGCAAACCATTATAGGCATTCATCACTGCCTCCAGTTGCTGGGCATACGTCAGCTGTTTCTGGCTGACGTGTATCATGGCGTGATACTCCTTAACCTCAGTGCCGCAGTCAAAGCAAAGAACCTCGGCACGGGCATTCTCAAAGTCTATTCGTGAGAGCTTCTCGTTCATTGTTTTGTTATTTTGGGCGCAAAGGTACGAATAAAAATTGAAATAACCACCAAACCGAGTAAGAAAAGTGCAACTATATAAATAAGGTACGTGGGCGTAGAGGCCTCGGACTTGCCATTATTGCCATATTGACACTGATATTTGATCATTTTATCGATGTACTCTTCTACGTTCTGCCAATTGCCAGCCTGCACCTCGCCATTGAGACGAGAAAACACTTCTTGCATATACTTGCGATGCTCTGTACCAACGCTTTCTGGGATAGGATCAGTGGGCGCATACCAGATGATTTCACCATCGGATAGATGGGGGAAGAGACGCAGCGTCTGACCAGTATGAAGTTCCTGAACGAGTGTGAGTGCTTCGCGACTGGAGGCTGGCAACTGTACCCAGTCATCGTAATAGAAGATGAATCCTGTGAGTACCTGCTCGGCTGTAAAGTCTTCATAATGAGGTACTTCGTAGAGCAGTGTCGTAAGATGCTGGGCATACATGCTGAGCGGATAGATGCGCCCATTGCCATCGTTGACCAACAACTGGCAGAAGTGACTGGCTACATCTTTAGGCAATGCCTTGGGAGACGACATCGCAGAAACCGGCCCTGCAAGAAGCAGGGCCAGTAAAAGCGTGTGTCGATATATACAAGATAGCATTCTCATATCAGATGGCACGCAGGAATTTTACCACAGCATCGCGATCGGCCTTAGGCAGTTTATAGAACTTGAGTGTGGCAGCATATCCATCGGAGTTCTTGGAATAACCATGCCAGAGGATGGCCTCAATCTCATTGCGTGCTCTGCAGTCGTGCAGACGATCCTCTGCACCGGTGTTGATGAGTGAGAGTCCACGTCCCCAGAGTGGGGTAGTGCGACACCATGAACCATGAATACCATTCTTCATATACAGACGATGCTGAATCATATCTGTATAAGGCCAGATGGTCTGGTTCTGATAGCGAGGCAGCTGAAGGTTCTGCGAGGCGATAATCAGTGGATTCCAGTAATTGTCTGTGGTGGTCTTCCATGAAGGACGATGGCAGTTGGCGCAACCAATCTCCATGAACACCTCCTTACCACGCTGCACCTCAGGATCCTGAAGGTTACGAGCTCGAGGAATAGCTAGTCCACGATGCCATACCTGAAAGGCCCAGAAGTTATTGTCGCTCATCTCTGGCTCGAAATTGTGCCATTTATTGTCGAATTGGTTGGTTGAGGGTAGCAACAGATTATACACAGCCTCCTTGATGCCTTCGTCAGTACCATTAGCATAATAAGGAGAGGTTGGATCGGCCTTGATGGCAGCAATCACTTTCTCATTCTCCGACATGGCCTTGGCCCAAGCAGCTGTGGTATAGAGCTTTGTGCGATCGGAACGGCTTACGTTGGTAATGTTCCAGATGGCATTGGCACCTGCACCATCCTGAAGTGAACCACGAGTCATGGCATAAGTGAATTTCTTCAGACGATTCACCTGTTCCAGACCACTTGAGGCATTGACATACCAGGCAGAGGCAGCAAAGTCGTTGGCTTCCTTATCCCAGAAGGCTGGGTTTAGTTCCACGAAACGAGCCTCACGCTGATATTGGGCCTTGATACTATCGTCAGGAATTGCATCGAGCAGACCAGTACCACCAATGCCGATGGTGCTCTCCAGACGGAATGCTACTGCACCATTGCCTGTTTCCCAAGGCGTGGGACTAGTGTTGAAAGCAGAGCGATCGATACTCAGTTCTGGATAGATGAGTTGATACTTCTCGCCATCAGGGAACTGTGTGGCAGAAATCTCACTTCCTTCGCCCATGGAGGTGAGTGTAAGCCAGCTGAGATGGATACCACTTTCGTCGATAGGAGGCAGGAAGGGGCTGACAGCACGTGTTTGTGGCATACCTGTTACCTCAGAGACATAGGGGCCGTCATCGCTGTTCTCACCATCAACAGGGTGATAGATGACAAGCAGGTAACCATTACCCCACTCAGCATTATACTGCGTGACGCGTTTGCCATGACCATAGCCAGGATGGCAGTCGAGACAAGACTTGCGCACATATGCAGGGCCAAGTCCGTTGAAGGGAGCCTGGAACTCTGTGACATTTCGTTCGAAGAACTGTTCGCCTCGATTGAAAGCTTCAGTGAGTCCCATCTCAGTCACAGAGGGTGTCTCGTCTTCATAACAACCTTGTGTAACATTCATGGTGGTACCTTTATCTCCACCAGCATACCATTCTTCAGCAGTGAAGTTGCCTACAGCCTTACCAATGTAGTCGGCTTCGATGACAGGGGCATCGCTACTGCTATTGTCATCATCGTCTGTACACGAAGTCATGGCAGACCCCATAGAGAGGGCTGCCATGACCAAGAAGAAGTACTTTTTCTTGTTCATTATCATATTTGTTCAATTTAGTTTGCTGCAATCCATGAGGCGGCTTCGTTTAAAGCATCATCGAGCTCATTGATAGCATTAATCGCAGCCTTGGCATTAGCGCTGTGAGAGTCGACCACGAAAGGTGTGCCTGCCTTGGCAGTACTCAGGGCAGAGAGAGCTGCCTCTAGTTTCGACTTCAGGTCGGCAGCCATCGAGGCATTGTATTTCTCGAGGTAAGCCATGATGCTGTTGGCATTGGCAGAGGTATTTTGCTGACCATAGAGGCTATACTGTATGCTGGAAATATTGTCGAAGAAATCGAAGTAAGAAC
>JAEEGH010003813.1_pt1 | contig 39148 bp, 31 predicted proteins | sample 9134181 | NCBI WGS metagenome assembly JAEEGH01 (sample SAMN16246544, study PRJNA631951) | gut metagenome | biome: gut microbiome; feature: rumen; material: DP-attached | host: Bos | place: Iran: Karaj | collected 2018-10 | reverse complement strand
TACCTATTCTTTGCGACTTGGCATATTCCAGTAAATCTCAAGATAGTTTTTTTTACTTCCGAACCAATAGAAAAAATTAGATAGTCTATTATCCTTTTTATACTATAATTATAGAAAAAAGATAAGTAACGAATTATAGGTTTAGAAATGTTTACTTGGTACAGAAGATTATTTTGGTTTTTTGTTTTACTCTTTGCTGTAGGTACTGCAGTCGGCTGTTACTTTCTGCTTGAAGTTGAAAAGGAACTTCCGAACATTGAGCAGCTGAAAAACGTCGAATTTGAAACGCCAATGGAAATATACTCCAATGACGGAAAGCTGATGTCTGTATTCGGAGAAATCAAAAGAAAACCTATTTCCATCTCAGAAGTACCGCAGAAGTTAATCCAGGCCGTCATTGCTATAGAAGATCAGCGTTTTTACACACATAAGGGATTTGATCCTGTCGGGATCATGCGAGCTGCCTTCGAATTTGCCAAAACCGGACAGAAAAAACAGGGTGCAAGTACCATAACTCAGCAGGTTGCCAAAAACTTCTTTCTTACAAGAGAAAGGACTTTCAAGAGAAAGCTTATCGAGCTGATGATTTCGCTTAAAATTGAACAGGAACTCGATAAAGATCAGATAATGGAACTGTATCTCAACAAGATTGCACTCGGGCACAATACCTATGGGGTGGCTGCTGCCGCAGAAATTTATTTTGGAAAGGAGTTAAAGGAACTGACTATCGGCGAAATGGCCATTTTAGCAGGTCTTCCCAAAGCACCGTCAACCTATAATCCTATATCTCATCCAAACAATTCCAAAATGAGAAGAAATCTGGTATTACAAAAAATGTATGAGCAGCAGTTCATAACCAGGGATGAATATGACAAGGCTGTCGCTGAACCGATAGAAACCAAATATCATGAAATTGAAATTGAATTCCAGTCTGACTATGTTGCAGAAATGACAAGACAGAGGATAATAGACAATTTCGGTGAAAAAGTAAGCAGACAAGGAATAAAAGTATACACAACAGTAAACTCTCATGATCAGGCTCTTGCCGATATGGCCGTATTCAAGGGGCTGATGGATTACGACAGACGACACGGTTATCGCGGTCCGGCAGCCGTACTGTGGGACAGCAAGGAAAAGCCTTGGGATGATGATAAAATCAAGGAACACCTGGAAAAACAGCAAACTTACAGCTTCCTTCTGCCTGCTGTTGTACTGGAAGTCGGAAACAAGGAGGCCACTGTCGCTATAAAGGGCAATAAAACAGGGGTAATCGGCTGGGACGGTATAAAATGGGCAGGAAAATTTCTGACCGATCGCCGTATCGGTAATCCGCCTAAGAGTGCAAAGGATGTGTTAAAACCCGGACATCAAATCTACGTATACACTGATGAAAACGATGTATTGAGACTCGCCCAGATCCCGGCTGCCCAGGCGGCGCTTATCTCTCTTGATTCTCACAATGGAGCAATAAAGGCAGTAGTCGGAGGATTCAGTTTCAAACAAAGCAAATTCAACAGAGCGGAACAGGCAAAAAGGCAGGCCGGTTCAAACATAAAACCTTTTGTGTACTCCGCCGCACTGAATAACGGGTACACCCTATCAACACTGGTTCTCGATGCGCCGATATCATCCTGGGAAACCGGGAAAAAGACTGGATGGAGTCCTAAAAACTCTCCAAATGTTTATGACGGGCCTATCACAGTCCGTGAAGCTCTGGCTAAATCAAAGAACGTTGTTGCCGTGCGACTGTTGAGAGGTACCGGTCTTAAAAAAGTAGTTCAACACCTGGATAATTTCGGACTTACTGTTGGAAAAATCTATCAGAATGATCCACTGGCGCTCGGTTCACTGGATGTAACTCCGCTTCAGATCGTTAGAGGATATGCTGCAATCTCCAACGGGGGATTTCTGATCAATCCGTACATTGTGGATCGTATAGAGGATGCCCAGGGCAATGTTCTGTTCAAAGCCAATCCAATTATTGCCTGTCCGATGTGCAAAGATCATGTTCTTGATGAACTTTCATATTCAGATGGAAAAGGGCACCGCATAGCACCACAGATAATATCCCATGCAAATGCATTCCTTGTTTCTGAAGCTATGCATACCGGTATCTACGGAGGAGCTGATCGCGGTTTGAGAAGTTTCAACGGAACCGGATGGAGAACAGCAAAGCTGATGCCGAAAAGAAAGGATTTTTCCGGAAAAACCGGAACTTCCAATGATTCAAGAGACTGCTGGTTCTCCGGACTTAATTCAAACTACGTAACCACTGTATGGACGGGATTTGACAATCAGCAGAGAAATCTTGGACGTGAAGCGGGCGCCACCGTAGCTCAGCCTATCTGGAACTACTTTATGGTTCCTTTTATGAGTGACAAGCCTGAATCTCCGGTTCTTAAACCGCACAATGTAATTACCAGACGCGTAGACAAATACAGCGGGTTGTTCGTTGGCGAAGGAGCAGGAAACTCAAGAAATGAATTCTTTGAAATAAATACAGATCCGGCAGAAAAATCCGTTGGAACGCACAGTTATTTCAATTATGAAAATCAATCTTCGGAAGGTGGCGGTAAAACCACCCCTGACGTAAGCGACATTTTCTAAGCAGGATGTCCAGATATCGAAAGGCGTTAAGTTTCAATTATGTCAGAAACTTAACGCCTTTTTATTTACAACTGTTGTTCCAAATGAAGCTTGCGGTTTAAATTCACCAGATACCCTACCGACTGATCAAGTTTTTGATCTGCATAATCGTAATCAGGATAAAGTGAACGCACCAGCTTATAAAAATCAGGTGAGTGATCCGGGAAGATAAAATGGGCCAGTTCATGAACAACACATGCTTCAATGCATTCATGCTCAAAATAAACTAGTCCAAGATCAAAAATAATCAGATTCCTTTTATAATAGCAGCAGCCGTATCTTCCCTTGTATTTTTTTATCTGGACTTTGGGGAACTCCAGGTTCAATTTGGGACAGTACTTTGCTACAATTTTCTTAATCTGTCCCAGCAGCAGATATTCTAGCAGGACCTTAATATTTTTAGACAGATTTAATCTGCTGACTTCATCTTCATGCAAAATCAAGCTACCTTCTCTAGACGCTCCGTACTTTGCAAAATAATTGTCAAACCAGAATTCGGGCATTAGAAATCTTATGACTTTACTCTCATCATCAATCCTATATTCAATATCGTGAACATCGGCTGGACACAGTTTAATTGAGTACAGTTTCCCCAATATAAGATATTTTCCTTTATCAGAATATACATCATTGTAGGGATTAAATTCAGAGAAACGTGGATCCATGCGGAGTTCTTCAAAGTGTTTGTCAATCAGATCCGTGACAAAGCGCAATTCCACATGACGGGGACCGGTAACACACAGATTGCCGGACTTATCAACCCGCACTGCCACCTTTCCACAGGGTGATGACGTAACACGGAAATTAAAATTTATTCCATCTCTGTATTTGTATACTCCGGTCCTCATAGCATTTTCCTTTACAAACTTCTGCAAAGGCACATTATAAAGACCTAAATCATAATTGCAAGAAACCGGAAAAAATTAGTTACCTTTCCTCAAATAGGATTCATAATCTACCGATGAGAGAGGTTCTTTATATAGAAATCCCTGAACCATACCTATCTGCAGTTTTTTAATCTGCTCAAGTTCATCCTGCTGCTCTACGTTTGAGACCATCAAATCAATTTTGCTTTTATTGATCGCTTCGATTATTGCTTTCAGCATTTCCTGTTCATGCTGTTCCAACCCCAGGCTGGAAAGATACTGTCTATTGATTTTTACACAGTCAACATCAAGTTTGGCGATATTAAGCATACTGAAGAACTCTATGCCGAAATCGTCTATTGAAACCTTTATTCCAAGATCGTGCAGTTCTCTTAAGATCCTGCATGACTTGGTACAATCAGAAACAAAATTGTTTTCAGAGATTTCGAATTCTATAAGATTTCCCGGATAATTATATTTGATCAGCAGTTCTGAAACTGTTTTTGTCAAATTCTCATCAAAAAACTGGGTTTCATTAAGATTTACCGCAATAGGAAGCATATGGTACCCGCATGCACCCCATTCCAGATTCTGAGTGATTATTTTTTCAATCTGCCAGTAGCCGATCTCAATTATATTTCTCATTCTAGATGCTATATCCAGAAATTCCAGCGGAGCAACCTCTCCAAGCCGTTCATTGTGCCAGCGAAGCAAAGCCTCAGAACCTATGGTTTTACCGGTTTTTAGATCAATCTTAGGTTGATACACGATATAAAACTCTTCCCTTGCCAGCGCGAATGACAGTTCAAATTCAATTGCCAGATTCTTCAATATAAGTTCAGCATCTATATCTTCATAGAATGTAACTTTATTCTTATTCTTCTGTTTTGCTACATGCATGCAAAGTTCGGCATTCCGGTAGAGTACTTCAAAACTATCTGCGTTCTCCGGAGCGATGCTTACACCGATACTGCATGATAAATTAAGATGCAAACCTGACAATTCAAAAGGAGAACTGAAAACAGCCTGAAGTTTTCTGATCAATCTGATTACATCACTACGCTGCGGATTATTATCCACAACAAAGCCGAAATCATCACCTCCGACTCTGGACAGCTGCAATTTAAATTCTTTGGCTACTTTTCTCAGTTCAAAGGAAATCTTTCTTAAAAGTTCATCACCGGCATCAAACCCGTTCAGTGCATTAACATTGCTGAACCGGTCAATATGCAGTAGCACCAAACCAACGTTCAGTCCTTCTTTGATGCTGTTATCAATTCTATTTCTATACTCAGTTACAAAGGAATATCTATTGGCAAGACCGGACAGATAATCCAGATGCTCAAGTTCATATACCCTAACCTCCTGAACTTTGTTTTCAGTGATATTGTGAGCCATGCCGGCACATCCCACCACCAGCCTGTCAGCTCCTTTAAAAACCGGAATTTTTATGGATTCAAACCATAACTCCCCCTTATCATTTTCCTGGTAAGGGAACTCCTGACCGCTTGACATTACCTTTTCGTCGCCGGCCTTATATCCGTCAGCCAGTACTGCATCAACAAGATCGTGATCCGTCTTGCCAACAAAATCATCTACAGTTGGAAACAGTTTTTTGTACTCTTTATTTACAAACTGAAGGCGATAATTTCGATCTTTAATCCAGTACAGATCGTGAGAACAGTCCATCAGTCTTTCATAGGCTGAAATTTTTCCTGCCTGTTCTTCTATTAAATCGTTTTGGCTGTATACCTTTCTGATCAGCAAGATAAGACAGATAAACAAGATAATTAAAAGGAATATGGTTAAAAATAATAATACTGACACAGCTTTCACCCGTTTTTCTGCGTATTATAAATCGGATAGCAGCCGGAAAATTAGACATTACTAGACTTTTGCAACAAAGCAATGATAACAAGATCAAAAAACCCGCACAAAGTGCGGGCCTAATTGAAATTTAATTAACAAAAATCCGATTTGGAACGGAGAATATTACATCATACCGCCCATTCCACCCATGCCGCCCATTCCGGCAGGAGCTGCAGGAGCATCATTCTTTGGCTTGTCTGTAATCATACATTCAGTTGTAATCATCAGACCTGCGATTGATGATGCATACTGAAGAGCAGAACGGGTAACCTTGGTTGGATCCAGAATACCCATTTCCAGCATGTCACCGTAAGTTTCATCAGCAGCATTGTAACCGTAGTTACCAGAACCGTCTTTAACCTTGTTGGCAACAACAGATGGTTCTTCACCTGCATTTGTAACAATCTGACGAAGAGGAGCTTCCATAGCCTTAAGAGCAGCTCTGATACCAACATTCTGATCTTCATTGTCACCCTGTAAACCAGCAAGTTTAGCAGCAACACGAACCAGAGCAACTCCACCGCCAGGTACCACACCTTCTTCAACAGCAGCACGGGTAGCATGTAAAGCATCTTCTACACGGTACTTCTTCTCTTTCATTTCAACTTCAGTTGCAGCACCAACCTTGATTACAGCAACACCGCCAGAGAGTTTGGCAACGCGCTCCTGAAGTTTTTCCTTATCATAATCAGATTTTGTTTCTTCAATCTGTTTCTTGATCTGAGCTACGCGATCCTGAATATTGGCCTTTTCACCAACCCCGTCGATAATAGTTGTATTATCTTTGGTAATAACAACCTTCTTTGCCTTACCAAGGTCTTCCAGAGTAGCCTTGTCAAGTTCCATACCGAGTTCAGAGGAAATCACTGTACCATTGGTAAGGATTGCAATATCCTGCAGCATAGCCTTTCTGCGGTCACCGAAACCTGGAGCCTTAACAGCAGCAACCTTCACAATACCGCGCATATTGTTTACAACCAATGTAGCAAGAGCCTCACCTTCTACATCCTCTGCGATGATCAGAAGAGGTTTGCCTGCTTTGGCAACACCTTCAAGAAGGGTAAGAATATCACGGATATTGCTAATCTTCTTATCTACTAAAAGGATGAATGGATCATCAAGTTCAACAGAACCGTTTTCCTGCTTGTTGATGAAATATGGTGACAGATAACCGCGATCAAACTGCATACCTTCCACTGTAGAAAGAGAATCCTCCAGACCGGTTCCCTCTTCAACAGTGATAACACCGTCTCTGCCTACTTTATCCATTGCCTGAGCAATCAGATTACCAACAGTAGTATCTGAGTTGGCAGAAATAGTACCAACCTGTGCAATAGCCTTGCTTTCATTGCAAGGAACAGAAATATTTTTCAGTTCAGAAACTGCAGCACTTACAGCCTTGTCGATACCGCGCTTCAGATCCATTGGATTTCTGCCGGATGCAACAGCTTTCAGACCTTCAGTAACAATAGCCTGTGCCAGAACAGTTGCAGTTGTGGTACCGTCACCTGCTGCATCATTAGCCTGTGAAGCAACTTCCTTTACCATCTGGGCACCCATGTTCATGAACTTGTCTTCAAGTTCAATTTCCTTGGCTACTGTAACACCGTCTTTTGTAATTGTCGGTGCACCGTAAGATTTGTCCAGAACAACATTGCGACCTTTTGGTCCTAAAGTAACTTTAACAGCATCAGCCAGAATGTTCACACCTTCCAGCATTTTTGATCTTGCATCATTTCCAAATAAAACATCTTTAGCAGACATTTTCGAACCTCACTTATATATAATTATTCTTCTACAACAGCCAAAATATCATTTTCTGAAAGGATCAGAACTTCTTCACCGTCTAACTTTTCAGTTTTGGTTGTATAACCTTCATTAAAAATAACTAAATCACCTACTTTCACGTCAACTGGTTGAACCTGACCGTTGTCTAGAACCTTGCCAGTGCCGACAGCGATTACTTTACCGCGAGTAGATTTCTGTGTAGCTGATCCGGTTAATACAATACCACCTGCTGATTTAGCTTCAACATCTTCTCTTTTTACAATTACTTTATCTCGCAATGGACGAATAGTCATTTTTATATTTCTCCAAAAATAAACATGTTTTCCTAAACATTTACTTATATATGGGCTTCACTCACCATTTCAAGTCCTGCTAAAAAAATTTTTTATATCAGTGAACATGGGTACTGCAGCTTCTTAATCCGCTCACATAGAATGAACTGGTTGAACCGTATTCCGCAGATGAAATAAACCGATCATATGATCTGTCAAGCTGATGCCGTCTGTCCTTCCAGCAGTCATATCTGTCCCTGCAGCGGTTATATTTCGCATCGTCATCCTTGTGATTTGCATCTTTCATACAGCGTTTGAAGTCATGCATATAGCGATCAATTTCGTCTCTCTCACGATCATAGGTTTTTCTGGCTTCAGAAATATTCTTGGCAATAGTCAGAGCTTTCGGATACGGCATTCTGTCGATCTCCGCATCATAGTTATGAAGCTGGATATTACCGTTATAGGCATTTCTGCTTACATAGTTGGCATAGTTGGCAAGATCAGATCTCAGACGATAGAGGTAATCATAGTTGGCTCTCAGCTGAGAACGCATGGAAATACTGTCCATGGAAACAGAATATTCCGAGCAAAAATTCAATTCCTCATCTAATCTTGCCAGAGCTGCATTTGCCTTATATACTGCATTGCCACGCTTGTAGTATCTGTTAAAGCCGGCAGAGTTGGATGAAACCGAGCAGATATCAGAAATCTGCGCATTCTCTGTTCCAAGATTGAAGGCATTATCATTGGTACAGTACACCTCTGCCCCTTCCCGTCTGCCCTGCATGTACTCATGCTGGTTTACAGAAACAACCTTCCTGCACGCATCGACATACTCGGCAAGCATACCGGAACCGACACCCTGGGTTCCGTCAGAATATCCCTTGTCATACCAGTTGGTGGTTCTGCATTCTTCTTCAGACATAACCGCACATCCGGAAAGAACAGCCGATGCCAGGCCAATAATAATCAGATCAGAAACTTTTCTCATTGTAAATTCCTTACTAACTGTAAATACAATCATGTTTGATCTGCCATCTTCGGCAAATCCTTCAAACGACTCCATTCAAACACACAACAGCGCTTATTATGTGCACGAAAAATAAGTTATAATACGGGACAATATATCATCAAAAGAGAATAAAAAAAAATAATGAAACGCACATTTCTTTATCTGTTAACGGTTATTTTTTCCATCATTACCGGGCTGAGTATTCCGGCACAGGCATATGATATATTTCAGGAATTAAACAAGGTTGATAATGCAGCCGGCAAACAGTATCTGCATGCAGACGAGGCATTTATTGTTTCCATAGACAATCAGGCTGATCACAGTTCAGTATCAATCGACATAGCCCCTGACTACTATCTTTACCGCCACCTGTTCAAGGTATCAATCAACCAAGGAAAAGCAGTTATCTCAAATCTGCCTGACGGTTCATTCCACAGCGATGAGTTTATGGGTGACAGCCGGGTATTTTTCAATCATGTGGACTTTGATATTTTATATTCCGATATTGAAAAAGACAGTACAATAAGCTTGAGTTATCAGGGGTGCACCCAGGGTATGTGCTATCCTCCGCTGACCAAGACTTTTAATCCTGGTAGTTTTGCCTCATCGTCTAAAGCAACATCATCAGAACAGCATACAACCACGCCTGCCGTGAGTGAATCAGACGTACAGGAACGAAAACTTACTGATCTGAGTGCGGCATCTGCAAATTCCGGGAAGGCACAGGATGAAGGTTTCTCACTCCTTTCCTCGGCTGTATTTCTGCTAATAGGTCTGTCCCTTGCGTTCACCCCGTGTGTTTTTCCAATGTACCCGATTCTGAGCCTGATACTCTTCGGCAGTAAAAAAACAGCACCGCAGGGAACCGGCATCAGACATAATTTTCCAATAGCCTTCTGTTTTGTTCAGGGAATAGCCGTTACATACACTGTTATCGGGATCCTGTGCGGAAGTCTCGGCGCTCAGACCCATGCATTCCTGCAGCAACCTGCCATCCTGATCATTTTCAGTCTGGTTTTCATCGTTTTATCGCTGTCGATGCTCGGACTGTATGATCTGCAGCTTCCTGCGTTCATAACCACGCATCTGCAGAAAATTTCCGACAGCCAGTCGTCCCGTTCCATGCTCGGAGCATTTACCATCGGTGTGATATCATCCCTGGTCTGCTCTCCATGTACTACAGCACCTGTTTCAGCATCCCTGCTGTACACCATTCAAAACGGAAACATATTATCCGGAGGTATCAATCTGTACATGATGGGATTCGGCATGGGAATTCCGATGCTGATCATCGGAACATTCGGCAAACATGTGTTGCCGAAATCAGGGGACTACCTCAAAACAATTAAACAGCTGCTGGGAATATTCTCACTGTCGGTTCCGGTTATTCTGCTCGATCGCATCATTCCCGGCTGGGTCACTGTATTATGCGCGGCAGCTCTTATCGGCGCCGCAGTAATTCTCCTCGCGGTAAGACACTTGACAAAATACAGACTTTCAGCCATAACACTGACAACAGTAATCTGTATTACCGGAGCTGTTCTGATGATAAACCGTCAGGACACCGGTCAACTGCCAAAATTCACCAATGTCACCAGCATCGAGGAACTTGACAGAATTGTAGCCAATAACAAACACGTTCTGATAGATTTCTATGCCTCCTGGTGCACCTCATGTAAGCAGTACGAAAAAGAGACTTTCTCAGATCCGGATGTAAGGGAACGAATGAAGGATATTAAACTCGTCAGAGTTGATTTAAGTGAACAGAATGAGCAGAATGCCTCCATCAGCTCCCGTTTCGGTCTGGTTGGACTGCCGAGTGTAGCCCTCTTCAAACACAACCAGAAGGTGGTTGTACTCTCCGGGCTGTACAATTCAAATGATTTCATGGATGCGCTGAACAATTACCTTCCGGAACACGGCAAACAGTAGATAAAATATAACCGCAGGTTGAAAATGAAAGAAATAGTTTTGGCAACAGGAAATGCCCACAAAGTAAAAGAGATCGACGCAATACTTAAAACACTGGGGATCACTGTAGTTCCTCAAAGCAAATACAGAGTAAGCGAAGTTCCGGAAACCGGAACTACATTTGTCGAGAATGCAATAATAAAAGCCAGAAATGCCGCACAGCAGACCGGACTTCCGGCCATTGCTGATGATTCCGGAATCGAAGTTGATGTGCTGCACGGTGAGCCTGGTGTCTACTCCTCAAGATTTTCCGCTCCTGACGCTGACGATTTAAAGAATCTTGACAAACTGATCAACTGTATCAGACCTTATCCTTTGGAAAAACGTACCGCCAGATACTGGTGTATCATGGTTTTCATGCGCCATGCTAAAGATCCAACACCGATCATCTGCCAGGCAAGCTGGGAGGGACTGCTCTTAACAGAAAAAAGAGGACAGAACGGTTTCGGCTATGATCCGATTTTTTTAATTCCCGAACTTCAGAAAACTGCAGCTGAAATATCTCTTAATGAAAAGAATTCCATGAGTCACAGGGCAAAGGCACTTGATCTGCTTCTGAAGCGTCTGGCGGAAATTTATAAATAAATGAAGCCAATCACATCACTTTATATCCATTTTCCATGGTGTATAAGAAAATGTCCGTACTGCGACTTCAACTCTTATGCAGTAGGGACGTGTTCCAAAGAGGAAAAAGAATATGTAAGTGCTCTAAAAAGGAATTTTGACCAGTTTGTGGCAAAATTCCCGAACATAAAACTGTCCACTATATATATGGGAGGAGGAACCCCATCCCTGATAGACAGCGACAACATCAAAGATATTGTAGGTTATGTCCGGGATAAAGTCTGCTGCACTGATGACATTGAAATATCAATGGAAATAAATCCCGGTACTGTGAACAGTTCCAAACTCAGAGCGCTGAAAGACGTGATCAACAGAATAAGTTTCGGAGTCCAGAGTTTTACCGATTCCAGTCTGAAACATCTGAACAGGATCCATAACTCGCAGATGGCTCTCTCTTCTGTAAAAACAGCTCAGGATCTCGGATTTAACAATATCAATCTGGATCTTATGCATGATCTGCCGAACCAGACGGTTAAAGATGCATTATTCGATCTACAGACAGCTGTCAATTTAAATGTACCTCATCTGTCATGGTACCAGTTAACCATGGAGGAAGGCACAGAATTCTACCGCAAATCCAATCTCAACATTCCGGACGAAACCGTGCTGGATGAAATTGATCGAAACGGATTATCGCTGTTGGAAAACAGCGGGTTCACCCACTATGAAATTTCAGGGTTTGCCAAAGAAGGCTTTCGTTGCAGGCATAATCTGTCCTACTGGAACTATAACGATTATATCGGCATCGGTGCAGGCGCACACGGCAAAATAACAGATTGGGAAAACTGTAGAATACTTCGCTCGGCACAGAAGGAATATCCGACGGAATTTATGTCTGAAACAGATTATCTCACCAGTCTTATGCCGGTAGGGGCAGATTCTCTTCCGTTTGAATTCTTTCTGAATAAATCAAGACTTCTCACAGAAAAGATATCTATTAATGAATACGAATCGCTTACTTTTCAAAGTATAGAAACCATTCAGGGTAAACTTGATAAAGCTGCAGAACTGGGACTGATTACAACCGTCGGAGATTTTATCTCAGTTACGGATTTAGGTAAAAAATATCTCAACAGCTTTCTTGAAATGTTTCTCTAAGCCTGAACAGCACGACACCAACGGTAAAAATTTGACCAGCAGTACTATTTTTGACAAACATCACAAATTTTATTGATAGGTTCCTACTTATATAATATAATCAAGCAAATTTTTCATTTAGATTATTATTGGACATTTAATATGAGAGTTATATTTGTAGTTAATGGCACCACCTTGAAATCTTTCGAACAGAAGAATGCTATTATCGAAGCTGGTGATCAGAAGAATTCTTTACAGGCTCATGAAGCTTATATCAATTGGTACACAGGTGAAATCAAATCATTGGATAACTGGAAGAAATTCCTGCCATCTCATGAAAATTATGAAAATTTCTGCCAGGCTAAACTGAGACCGGTTCAGTTAAAAGATCCATACACATGGGAATGCTCAAAGGCTGATTCTCAGGAACAGATGGATCGTATTAATTCATTTTTAGTTCAGTACAACAATGCTGCTAAAGACTTATAATAATTGATACTTCCTTTTATTGGATTATCTGAGTAACGCGGTTTTGCAAGGCAACCGCGTTATTTTTTAGAAAAGTTCTTCAATAAATAAAGTTACAACCGGCGGTTATTCCTTTTTGCTTCTCTTGTAGGTATTACGATAAGTACGCACTTTTTTGTGTTTTGCCGGCTTGGTACTTTTCGAATCCTTAGTTTTTTTCTTCCTGGTAATAACAGGAATTCTGGTTTTAGGTTCCAGGCCATCCATTACTCTTCGGGAAATTTTTTCTCCGGTATAACGCTCAAACTTGGCAAGAAGCGGATAATCATGAGCTTCAACCAGATTAATTGCTGTTCCTTTTTTACCGGCACGCGCTGTTCTACCGATCCTGTGAACGTATACGTCAGCAGAAAACGGCAAATCATAATTAACCACATGAGTAATATCCGGTAAATCCAAACCTCTGGAAGCCACATCGGTTGCAATCAAAACATTGAACTCACCGCTCTGGAACTTCTGAATTGCAGAAATTCTCTTCTCCTGTTCAAGATTGCCTTGCAGATATACTGCTTTGACATTTTCCTTTTCAAGGTAATGCCATAATTCAACAACTTTTTCCTTTTTCTTGACAAAAACTATGGTACGGGCAACATTATCCTGCCTCAGCAATGCTGTCAGCAGACTGTTCTTATGCTCGCAGCTGTCTGCATAATACATATACTGGTGTATTTTCTTCTTTTCTGAACGAGGTGATTCAACAAAAAACTTATCAGGGTGATTCAGTACCTTTTCAAAATAGCTTACACCTTTCCCTTCAAGAGTCGCAGAAAACAGCATTGTCTGGGTTCTTTTATAGGTTGCATCTGCAATTGCCTCAACTTCATCGATAAAACCGAGATCCAGCATTCGATCTGCTTCATCAATTACCAGAATGCTGATATTGCGCCCGATAAAAGATTTGTTTCTGATATATTCATTCAATCTGCCTGGAGTTGCAACAATGATATCGGTACTGTCGGCAAAAGCCTGTTCCTGCTCATCATAGCCTACTCCACCAATAATATAGGCTATTTTTACACCGGTATTCTGAGCAAGCGGTTTGGCATGTTCACCAATCTGTACTGCAAGTTCCCTGGTTGGTGCAAGAATCAGAACTCTTGCACCCCTGACACCTTTACGGTGTGGGCAGTCCATCAGATACTGTATAATCGGAATGATAAATGCGGCGGTTTTTCCGGTACCTGTTGCAGCACAGGCCATAATATCATGACCAATCAGTGCGGCAGGTATAACACTCTGCTGAATCGTTGTTACTTTCTTGAAACCAACCTGTTCAATATTAGCCAGCAACTGTTCGGATAAATCTAATTCATCAAATTTCATAAAACACCACCATTTCTTCCTATCAGCCTGCATAATGCCACATATCAGCAACATTAGCAAAACAAAATTACAAACGTTCATTTGTTGTGTTATCATTGAGCGGTTCAACCGGTAAAGATATATAATGAGTAATAATTATTTTCAATTTAAGCAGTTTATAATTTATCAGAATGACTGCGGTATGAAAGTAAGTACAGACAGTGTACTGCTTGGATGCTACACCTCAGTATCGGGCGTCAGACGAATTCTGGATGTCGGTACCGGTACCGGGCTTCTTGCTATTCAGCTTTCCTGCGAAACAGATGCAGAAATTACTGCCATTGATATTGATGAATCAGCCTGCCGTCAGGCAGTACGTAATGTGGAAATTAACAGAAAAGAGAATCAGATTACAGTAATCCCGGCTGATTTCAACAGTTATGAACCGGACAGAAATTTCGATTTGATCATTTCAAACCCTCCTTATTTTAAATCCGGCTCTCCGACAAGAAGCACCACCAGGGACCTTGCCCGCTACACCGGAACTCTTTCTCACCGTGTTCTTATAGAAAAATCTCAGGAACTTCTTGAGGGATCCGGAACTCTCGCAATATGTCTGCCTCATCAGGCGGCAGATGAAGTAAAAGCGATTGCAGACCAGGCCGGACTGATCCTTACCAGAAATATATATGTATACCCTAAAACGGGGAAAGCATGCTATCTGCAGCTGCTCTTCTGGAAAAAGCCTGGAGCCGCAGTTCTTCATCCGACAGTTGAAACAGAAAATATCACCATCAGAGATGAAAATAACGGATACACTGAAGAATACCGCAATAAAACCAGAAATTTATATCTTGCGTTCTAACATGATTCTGACTCCTGCCTATCAGTCTGTTTTTTCTGCATTTCGAGAGGATCCAAAATCACAATTCAAAAGCAGTTCCTCTTTCTATTTTCAAACATAGATCGTAAATTATCTTTTCTGTCTGTGTTAGAATCGGCTATATGAGTGATTTTCAGCCTTGATTTTTCAGGTTATGACAAGATCTTACAGCCGCATCCAGCCATCGGCACAAATTATGCTTAATCAATTTAACGCTGATTTTCAGATGCAGCAAATAAACAGGTAATAAATTATAATTAAGTTGTTGTAATTAAATGGACGTAGTAGACAATCCGATTATCAATCAGTTGGTTCCTCTTTACAGAGATCCTAATTTTGATACTATTTTTCAAAAGCTTACAGCCAACGAGTCGGCCAATACCAGATTTTTGATTAAAATGGAATTGAACCGGCGCTATTCACCGTGCGTGCGAGTAATTGACTTCAGAGATACCGATCCCAGCTGTCAAAAATATGTCATTCTCGGGGTAACACATTACCTGGGTAAAGAAGATTTAAAAGCATTCGCCGATGAGCTTAAACTGTATCACGGCGAATATACAATGGGTGTTTATGAAAATATAATCGCCCAGCATAAACTCAGAAAAGCAAATAAAATTGAGAAGGAAGATCAGATTTCATTAGAAAGTCAGATCTCGCGCTATGAAGTTGATACTGTAAACTTTGCTTCATATTTTTACCGCAGTGAAGAAAGAATGCATTACAGTTCACCTGCTGTTCTTCTTTTGGAAAACGGAGAAACCGTTTCTGTAAAAACATCGGATTTGTCATGCGGCGGTCTGAAGCTGACCCTGGAAAAAGAAATTGAATATGAAAACAGACAGCCATGCTGGGTGACCTTTACCGGCTTGCAGAAGCTAATTGCCGATCCGAACAACAAACTGGATCAGGCACCTTATTTAATCCTGAATCAGCAGAAAAAAAATGAAAAAATCAGCCTGATTCTGGTAAAAGCCGACAAAGATCAGGTTTTCGCCCAGCTTATAGATGGTTTTATCCAGCAGAACAAGCTCAAGTATTCTGTCAGTGTGGACAATCTTCTTGTAACAGTCGAAACCAAAGGATATGAACAGTTCTACATGCCAAGAACCACTGCACTGCCGCTTTTTTTTGACAAAGCCGCCTCGCCGAAGCTGATATTCACTCTTAAGAGTGAAAATAATCAGGGAATTCTGGAATACTGGAGAGATGAACGAAACGACGACAAACTTCCTTCTCTGTTCAATCAGAAGCGTATGCAGATAATGATGAATGAAATCAACCGGACCGGAAGTTATGAGACTTTTATATATTGTTTCAGGCACATGGTGCGCAGTCACATATTCTTTTTCTCTGCAACAATGGAGGAACTGGAGCAGACTAATACCAAAGAACTATTCTTCATGGTCGGATCCAAGCGTCCAAGCTGGCGTGTATATAAGTTCAGTTTCGAAAAATCAGATATTGATGATCAGAATGTAAGTCAGTATATTGAAGATACTGTGCAGCAGGTCGATCGAGAGCGCGTAACCAAGGAACTTCTTAAAATAGGCTACACCGGGCAGCTTATTGAAGTAAAGAGTGATGAACAGGGGCTTTCTGACTACCGTGCAATAACTCTTGAAAAATTCAATGCCAACGAGCTACAGATTTTCGCACACGATCTTGCTGTAGAACCGTGCCGTACTGAAATGCTTCACTACATCAAGATGCGTAAGGAGCCACGCTATATTCACAAAACGGCTGTTGCACTCAAGCTTGCCAACGGAGTATCAGTTGTCGGCTGGACCAAGGATATCTCCACCATGGGCCTTCAGCTAGAATTAGCCGAATCAGTCCCGTGTAACAAAGATGATATTGTCCATCTGACGCTGCCGAAACTGCAGTCTCTGACCAAAGATCTTAAGCTTAAGGATTTACCGTACCGGGTTGTACATACCAACCAGTCTCAGACCATTATTCATCTGACCATCGAAGGGGATCCTGACACACATGTCGGCCGCAAATTCTTCGATCTTCTGATTGAGAACAACCATGATACACTGGCAACCTCAAAAGAGCTTCAGAATTTGAGCACTCTGTCGAAAAGTCTGCGATATCTGTTTACACAGCATATTTTTACATGTCCGCTGTATATGTGCAAAAGTAAACCGAACAGACTCGGTGCAATCGGAAGAATAGGACAACCGCGTACAGTCTATAATCTCTTTTCGGAACTTATTTCAGATGACAGTTCAAAATTCAACGTTTATCCGATGCTGCATGATAAATTGCTGAGAAGGGTACTGCTTGATCCGCTGAGAGAAATGCAACGTTTCTATTCACCGAGAGAAACAGTCGTATTCATAAGCAGAAGTTATGACCATAATAACAATATCTGCTACGACACCATGCTTGATGAAGATTTCAGCAGTTATGACGAAAAGAGAAACTTCTGCAGTAAGGCTCTCGAGCGTAATCATCTCTATGTTCTCAAGCTTTTTATCACCAGAACAGGAAAGCCGGATATTGACTATATAGCCAAAGAACTGAATTATATCTCAAAGTATGCAATTCATAAGGCAAAAAGGTTTGAAGATACAATCTGGAGTATTATAGGAATATGTGACATTGTCGACATAACTGCGGAAACTCTGTACGTTTTAGAACTGCCTTGCAAAGCTGTTTAAGCATAAGTTTGCGGCAGTTACGGTTCAAAATAAACTCGTCCGTAAATCAGAAACGTAAAACAGTACGGATGTTGTTAAATATTCATAAAACATCTTGAATAGATGATATTAAAATAATAAGATATGCGACTGATTCTTGATGCTCCTAGCCTATGCAGAGCCTGTATTCAGAGGCCTGTCAAGAATTGTTTCCGAGTATTAAATAAAACATGTCATATATCACAAATTTAATTTTTTAGGACTTTAAATAATCAAAATACTTTGATTATTTACTAAAATTAACGATAATGATTAGAGTTTATTTCATTACACAAAAAGGGATGGTGTTACTCACCACAATTGTAAATTAAGAGGTTTATATATGAATAAGACTGAGTTAGTTGATGCTATTGCTTCAAAGACCGAATTGACAAAATCACAATCTAAAAAAGCCTTAGAAGCTGTATTAGAGGCAGTTTCTGAAGCCCTGGTTGGCGGTGACAGTGTTCAATTAGTAGGTTTTGGTACATTTAAGGTAAATCACAGAAATGGTCGCACAGGACGCAACCCAAGAACTGGTCAGACAATTGAAATTAAACCATCTTCTGTACCAGCTTTCGTTGCAGGTAAAGCATTAAAAGAAAAAGTAAACGTAGCTAAGAACTAATAACGATCATTCGAACAGATAGATAAAAAAAGATCTGAATATCCATTCAGATCTTTTTTTATTTAAATATTTCAGCGTATTTAGAAAACCCCGAATAACATAATTTATTGAACTTTTTGATTTTTTGAGACTCTAATCAATATGTTACCGGGATAAAATTGCCAAATAATGAATTTGTATGTATGATTTTAAAGAATCGTACACTCATAGATTTCACTTAAAACAATAATAAAAACTACTACAATGAGATTCTTTAGACTGATAAAAAAAGCTCTGTTACTGGAAAACAGTCCTATACCGAAATTACGAATTTACGGATTACTGGTATTTGCTATTACTGCGATTATAGTGGCTCCTTTTTTGCCGGTTTATGATGATGAGAACAATGAATACGAAATCAACAAGGATGGCCTATACGACAACAGTATCCTGGTTGAAATTCCTGATGACGATGACGACGAAGAGGAAATCATCGCATACACAGATTTGGACATTGCAAGTCAGCAGATTTTCAAAGAAGCATTTGAAACAGATTCCATTGATGACATTCATTCAGACTATGAATGGCTGACATACACAGTTAAGGAAAACGAAAATCTTGCAGCCATATTCAGAACTTTAAATCTGCCGCAGTCAACACTGCAGAAAGTTATCAAAGTTGACATCAAGAGCAGTCTGACCTCATTGAGGATCGGTCAGGAACTGGATTTTCTTATCGATGAAAGAGGTGTTCTTCGCTGTCTGAGCGTTCCGCTGAAAAATGGAAAACAGGAAGTTCTGTTTGTAAGAACCCCCGATAAGAAATATGTTTCCTATATTGATCCGATTGATTATCACAGAACAGAAGAGGTTTCCGTGGTTATGGAACCTCGCAACAATTATATACCAGGGAAAATAGAAAGCACTTCTGATTCTGCAAAAATCGCAGAAAACACCGCTGCACCTGACACAGAATTGTTCAAATCAGATATTACAGATATTTTCTCTAAAACAAACGACAGTATAAGCAAGGATCAGCAGAAACGGGAAAAAGAACGTCAGCAGCTGATTGCCCAACAGAAACTGGAAAAAGAACGGCTGGAGAAAGAGCGACAGAAACAGCTTGCTTTACAGAAGGAACGGGAACAGAAAGAGCAGCAGATTGCCAAAAACCAGGAAAAGGAAAAAGGTTATCACAGAGATACCACCATAGTATCGGGAAAAATTGTACAGGGTTCGTTTATTATTGACGGACAGAATGCCGGTTTATCAAAGAAGCAGCTGAGAAAAATTGCCGATATCTACAGAGGTAAACTTGATTTCAGAAGAGATATCCGAAAAGGAGATTCCTTTAAGATTCTGTTTGACAGATACAGCACCGATGAGAAGGCCAAGATACTGGCTGTCAGTTTTGTCATAAACGGGAAATACCGTAATATGTTTCTATCAGAAACCGACGGTCGCTATTATGACGAAGTCGGAATGAATTCAACAATTACAAGTAAGTTCCTTCGTGTTCCTATAAGAATACCTAATTTGAGAATTTCATCCCCGTTCAGCCCTTCACGTTATCATCCTAAGCTGAGACGTTACCGTGCGCATCTCGGAACCGATTATCCATGCCCAACAGGAACGCCTGTATTCACAACAGCAAACGGAGTTGTAAAAAAAGTCGGTCACCAGTTTCCCGGAGCCGGCCACTATATCGTAGTAGATCACGGTAGCGGTATTCAGACAATATATATGCATTTAAGCAAGATTGGAGTTCATGACGGTCAAAGGGTAAAACAGGGTCAGACTATCGGTCTTGCAGGAATGTCGGGAGGAATAAGTACAGGTCCTCATATTCATTATCAACTTGAAATAAACGGTCATGCCGTAGACTCAACCAATCCAGGTCTGCCGATTTACAACCCAACCAGATCTTCATCAGGAAACAAGACGTTTATGGCAAAAGTACGACTTTACAAACAGAAATTAAGAATCAAATAGTTCTATGGATTACAATAAAGAAGAATTGGAAGCTACCCGCAGAAAGTTTGTAGCGCAGCAGAAAAAAATGATTATTAAATTCATATTTTTTTTAATCTTCGTAATATTTGTTATCCTGGCCTATCAGCTGTTTAATTACAACAAGGCAAATAAACAGAATGAAGTCAAATCCATAGAACAGAATGCTAAAGAAATAAGCCACGAAATCGAAGAGATGTCCGTTTCTTCCGAAGTTTCAAACGGTTCAACCAATGAAATCCAAATTCAGATCTTAAACGGGCTCAAAAAACAGTTACCTCAGACAATAGATCAATTAACAGTACTGCGCGATGCTGAATTCAAAGACAACATCCTGATTTTCAAAATTGAAATAGATGATCGAAAAATATCACAGGAAGATTTGGATAAATTCAATTCATCCAAATTAAATACCCTGTTACTCAAAAACAAGCCTATTGCCTGCAGTCTGATGACCAATATAGCCAACTGGGATGAGCTGTGGAAAATAAACTATTCCTATTTTCTGCTGCAGTCCGGTATGGAAGTTGGACACGTGACATTCAGCAAAGGTGAATGCCGGTAACACTGCGCAGAAACGGAACCGTTCTGCACAATGTTGTACAATCAATCCATCCAGCATTCATATATCAGATTATTCAGTCTTTATTTTTGAAAGGAGCGTGCTGGCTTCCAGTATAGCCGCAGCTGCATGAAGGTTCAGATGATTTATTGTAATAGGAGCCTTCTCTCTGACTACCGGTTTTGCATGAATAGCAATACCTGTACCGGCAAGAGAAATCATTGGTAAATCATTAGCACCGTCTCCTATTGCGATAGTTTCAGAAGTACGTACTCCGTATTGTTCCTTCAGTTTTAAAAGCGTATTAGCCTTAACCTTGGAATCTACAATCTGTCCCAGTACCTTTCCGGTAAACACCCCGTCAACAGCCTCTATATCGTTGGCTATAACATAATCGAGACCGAATTCGTTCTTAAGCTTGGTAACGTAGCGGGTAAAACCGCCGGAAGCTATAGCAAGCTTCCATCCGTAACTTTTAGCTTTTTTAACGAGCTCAGCAAACCCCGGCATTACAGGAAGATTTTCTTCAACGGTATCCATGATCGATTCACTTTTTCCGTTAAACAAAGCAACACGTCTTCTGAAACTCTCCTGGAATTCCATATGTCCTTTCATAGCCATAGCAGTAACAGCAGATACCTGCTCTCCGATCCCGGCCAGTTTAGCCATCTCATCTATACATTCACACTGCACACAGGTAGCGTCCATATCCATCAGGATTACACCGGTTTTTGAGGTATCAGGTAATGAACCAGCATGGAACGCATCAATCTTCCAATCAAGGAACTTTAATTCCTGAGAATATTCATTATCAAACCTGTCATGGATAAAAATCACTCCATCCACCCCAGATTCATTAAAAATTCCTGCATAGCATGTCTGCAGATGATACTTGTCTGCCAGTTTCAAAAACAATTCAACATCAGCGCGGGCGATGCTGTCAGCGAGCAGTACAGTTACAGAAGATTTGAAAGGTAATTGATTTAATAAAATAAAAGAGCCGTTCTCTACTTTATATATGGTTCCTTCAGCCAAAGTACCGGACCAGTCTCTGGTTAAATCCGGCAGTTGATTAATATTCATAAAATCTCATTCCTTATGTATAAAACTAAAAAAGACAGTTATTCACTGCCCGAAATTTTTTACAATAATAACATAAAGAATTAAATTTTATAATTGATAAATAACGTGAAGAAAAAGATAAACACAAGGGGAAGTAAATTTGAGATGGCGCACCCGGAGGGATTCGAACCCCCGACCAATCGGTTCGTAGCCGAGTACTCTATCCAGCTGAGCCACGGGTGCGCGATGGCGGTGAGAGAGGGATTCGAACCCTCGATGCGCTTTTGGGCGCATGCTCCCTTAGCAGGGGAGTACTTTCGGCCTCTCAGTCATCTCACCAAACACGCGTTATATGATAGCGTGTAATAAAAATATGTCAAGTAAAAATCAGAAATAAAAAATGAATTATGATTTTTATGCGTAATATTTATACAAAAATCAAATACTTTTAAATTTAGGATCCTGTTTTTATAATTTTCCTATTCAAATAATGCTAAAACTTTTGATGATTAAATCTTCGACAGATGGCGTAACATTTCAAATCGAATAAGATTACGACTGTTTTTTAAACACAAAATAATCAAAAACAAGGAGAGTTTGTTTATTCATTTATCAATCAAAATAGTACTCTCATCAGCAGGCTGTACCTGCCACTGCCGGACACTAAATCGACTGAATGAAATAACTGAAAATTTTCGAACTACTTTAAGATGATATAACAAGAAGTAATTTGAATTTCCGGATACCAACAAAGAAATGACAGGCACCTCCGGAACCGTGACCATTTATCGAGACGTGGAACAACTAGCGATCAGAATCACTATCCTGCTTTTCGGGTTCATCCTGATCCTGCAGCTGCAGGCGGTTGAAGATCTCTTCTCTATGCACAGAAACATCAGCAGGTGCCTCGATACCGAGACGAACCTGGCTTCCCTTAAAACCAAGTACGGTCACAGATACATTGTCACCAACAACCACTGTTTCTCCAACACGACGTGTTAATATAAGCATTTCAAAGATAAATCCATGTCAAAATAATTAACTGTCTTTATCTTACCACAAAAAGATCAAATAGGTAAATATTCGATTTCTTTTTTCGCCAGGCTTATTTCTTAAATAAAAAAACCGGGTCCATTACAGGCTCCCGGCTAATATACAATTTTAACAGATAAACGGCCGTATGTTAGAGGCGCTCCTCCAACCATGAATGAACATTGGATAAAGCTTTATCCAAAAATTCAGGTTTTGTACCACCGGCCTGAGCCATATCAGGACGTCCACCGCCCTTACCGCCAACAAAAGAGGCCACCATATTGATCAGTTCACCTGCTTTAATCTTTGACGTAAGATTTGAGGTTACACCGGCAATAAGGCTGACTTTCTCTTCATTAACCTTTGTAGCAAGAACAATAACACCTGAACCCAGTCTTGATTTAAGATCATCAAGAATATTCCTTAAATTCTTGGCTTCAACATCATTAAGTTCAGCAACAAGGACCTTGGTATTGTTAATGGTTACAACATCGTTCAACAGAGAAGCTGCCATATTAACTGCAATTTTCTCCTTCAACGCAGAGATCTGCTTTTCCAATGCTTTCTGTTCATCAATCAAAGCAGAAACCTTTTCTGAAACCGAACCTTCACCCTTAATCAGACGATTTACAGCTGATAACTGACTGCTCTGTTCCTGAATTTCAGCAACAGCAGCGCTGCCAACTAAAGCTTCAATTCTTCGTACACCCGCAGAAATACCGCTTTCACTGTCGATTTTGAACAAACCTAAATCTCCGGTTCGTTTAGCATGGGTACCGCCACAGAGTTCCATGGAGAAATCCCCCATTGATACAACACGGACTGTATCATCATACTTGTCATTGAACAGCGCCATTGCGCAGGTTTTCTTTGCATCCTCAAGCGTCATGAGCTGTGTTTTGATTTCGCTATTGGCTCTTATCTGATCGTTGACCAGTTTTTCTACCTGCTGCAACTGCTCTGCGGTAACAGCTTCAAAGTGAGAAAAGTCAAAACGAAGACGATTTGCACACACGAAAGATCCCTTCTGAGCCACATGTGAACCGAGCACCTGCTGCAGGGCAGCCTGAAGAAGGTGTGTTGCAGAATGATGTGCACATATTTGAGCACGGTTTGTAACATCTATACGGGCTTTTACAGTCTTACCTACCTCAAAGCAACCCTGTTCGGTATAACCGACATGAGCAACTGCATTACCTAGGAGCTGGGTATCAGTTACAATAAAACGACCTTCAGTTGTTTCAATAACACCGACATCACCGATCTGTCCGCCTTTTTCACCGTAGAAAGGAGTCTGATCAAGAATAATCAGAGCATCATCACCGGCGCTGACTGAACTTACTGAATCTTTACCGTTCTTGAATATTTCAAGGATTTTGGAATCTGTTTCAACAGACTCGTACCCCTTGAATTCTGACGAGAACTTGCATGAAAGTTGCTTATTGTAATCAACCTTGAAGTTTGAATTCTCCTTGGCCAGCGCTTTCTGTTTCTGCATCAGTTCATCAAATCCGGCATTATCAGTAGTGTAACCGCGATCGCGGACGACATCTGCTGTTAAATCGGCAGGGAATCCGTATGTATCATACAGTTTGAACACTATATTTCCCGGAATAACCTTGGTATCGTTAAGATTCTTAAGAGCATCTTCCAGTAAAGCCAGACCTCTGTCAATTGTCTTGGCAAACTGTTCCTCCTCAACGTGCAGAACTTTTTCAATAACAGGCTGCTGCTGTACCAGTTCCGGATATGCGGCCCCCATCAGTTCTACCAGTTTGGAAACAATTTTATAGAAAAATACATCCTTTACACCCAGAAGTCTGCCGTGTCTTACGGCGCGGCGTATAATTCTGCGCAGAACATATCCGCGACCTTCGTTGGATGGCATAACACCGTCGGCAATAAGGAAAGAGCAGGATCTGATGTGATCTGCAATAACGCGCAAAGACTTGCTGGTAAGATCGGAAACTTTCAGCAGATCAGCAATATATGAAATCAAATCCTTAAACAGATCGATATCATAATTATTGTGAACACCCTGAAGAACTGCAGCTATTCTCTCCAGTCCCATTCCGGTATCAACTGACGGCTTAGGCAGTTTCTCCATAGTCCCGTCAGCCAGTCTGTTAAACTGCATGAATACAAGATTCCAGATTTCTATGTAGCGATCGCCATCTTCTTCAGGAGATCCCGGAGGGCCACCCCAGATGTCGGCACCGTGATCATAGAAAATTTCAGTGCTCGGACCGCAAGGGCCGGTATCACCCATCTGCCAGAAGTTATCTGATGCGTATTTCGCACCCTTGTTATCCCCGATACGAATTATTCTTTCAGCAGGCAATCCCACAACATCATGCCAGATATCGTAGGCTTCATCATCGTCTGCATAAACTGTAACAGTCAGACGATCTTTCGGCAATTTAATAACTTCTGTAAGAAATTCCCAGGCAAATGGAATCACTTCCTTTTTGAAATAATCACCGAAGCTGAAATTACCAAGCATTTCAAAAAAAGTATGGTGACGTGCGGTATATCCCACATTATCCAAATCATTATGCTTTCCACCAGCTCTAACACACTTCTGGGCTGTAGTGGCTCTTGTATAAGAACGTTTTTCCTTTCCCAAAAAAACATCTTTGAACTGATTCATACCCGCATTGGTAAACAGCAGGGTAGGATCGTTGTTCGGAACCAGCGAACTGGATGATACGATCTGATGTCCTTTTGATTTAAAAAATTCCAGAAAAGCAGTTCTTATTTCAGTTGTTGTCATTACCATATATAACACGCATCATATTTACAAAAAAATATGATCCTCCAATCTAAAAATAAGTTAATTTTTTCTCTGCAGATATTGGATAATTCGACAATAAAAACAGTTACTTTTGTACGCCTCAATTATATTTTTTAACCTTCTCAATTGCAACTTTAGCGCACCATTATTTTAATATGAGCATCCGGCTGTTTATCAAGTAAAAGTATGCTGCCGCCCAAAGTAATCTTATCTATCAATAATGTCTCTGACCTGATCGTTTGTATACCCCCGGCCAATCAGGGTTCTGTAAACTTTGGCTCTGTACTTTGCATCTGCAAGTTCACTTTCGTCAAACTTTGATGAGAAATATTCTGAAATTTTATCTTCAAACGAGATGTCGCAGTTTTCAAGAGCATTACTTATGATACTTTCATCTATATGTTTAAGTTTTAAATCATAAAAGATCTTTTTAGGACCGTAATGATTATTGGCCCGGTAACGAACAAACATTTCAGCATAGCGTTCGTCGGATACATACTTATGATCCACAGCATATTCAACCGCAGAGTCTGCTATATCAGATCCGAACTTTGCTGTCAGTTTTTCTTTAATATCAAATACGGAATATTCCCGCTTTGCAACAAGAGAAAGCACATAGGCAAGAGCTTTCTTTAATAGTTCATTTTCATCACACACGGACAATTCTCCGAACAACCCCAAACGTCCAATCGAATTAAACAGCAGGTACATAAACAAAATCGTATTGTCACTGTCCCGAAAACAGCAGACAACACGATCGCTAATTAAAAATACAGTTCAATTCTAGAACGGTTCATCTTCCATAGGTGGAATATCAGCATCAACCTGATTTTCAGAATCATCATATCCGCCGATATCTCCCTCGTACTTATCACTGTGCATAAGCTGTTCACGGATCAGCTTTTCAATTTCACTGGAAACAGCTTCATTTTCCTTCAGGTAATTTGCGGCATTAACCTTACCCTGTCCAATCTTTTCTCCGTTATATGCAAACCAGGCACCGGACTTCTGTATAATCCCGCATTTAACGCCAAGATCAATAATTTCACTTTCTTTGGAAATACCTTCATTGTAGATGATATTGAATTCAGCCTGTTTAAAAGGTGCCGCCATTTTATTCTTGACAACCTTTACTCTGGTTTCAGAACCGATTACTTCGTTTCCGTTCTTAACAGTTCCTGTTCTTCTAATATCAAGTCTTACAGAGGAGTAGAATTTCAAAGCCTGACCGCCGGTGGTTGTTTCAGGGTTACCGAAAGCAATACCGATCTTCATTCTTATCTGATTGATAAATACACACAGGCAGTTTGCATTTTTGATATTGGCTGTAAGTTTTCTCAATGCCTGTGACATCAGTCTGGCCTGCAGGCCCATGTGGGACTCACCCATTTCCCCCTCAATTTCAGCCTTCGGTGTAAGGGCGGCCACAGAGTCAACAATCACCACATCAACCGCACCGGATCTTACCAGCATATCACAGATTTCAAGAGCCTGTTCACCGGTATCCGGCTGAGAAACAAGAAGATCATCCACCTTTACCCCTATTTTTGAGGCATATATAGGATCCAGCGCATGTTCAGCATCTATGAATGCACAGGTTTTACCCATTTTCTGTGCTTCTGAAATAATCTCCAGGGTCAGGGTTGTCTTACCGGAAGATTCCGGTCCGAATATTTCAACAATACGGCCGCATGGCAGTCCACCGATCCCGAGAGCGATATCGAGTGAAATAGAGCCGGTAGGGATCGTATCCACATCCGTTATTGTGGTATCTCCCATACGCATAATGGAACCCTTGCCGTATTGTTTTTCAATCTGATCCATCGCAGCCTTTAATGCTTTTGACTTATCATCCTTTAAATTCTTGCTGTTTTTCTCTTCCATTTTAGTTCCTTTATTTAACACATTTAAAATTCACATTAATATTATCATTATACACAAAAATGTCAATATATTTTATAAAAGTCTTATATTGTCATATTATTAGGACCAAATTATATTCAGCCATTAATGTAAATCCGTTTCTGACACGGTACCTTTTAGGTTAATATTAAGATAGTTCCCCTGCAGAATCTATCAATGCTTCCAGAGCGCATATTATTGTCTGCATTCTGACCGAATCACGATCCCCGTCAAAGAGAAACCTTCGTGAAATAACTTTACCGTCTCTGCGGCTAATTCCCATCCAGACGGTTCCTACCGGCTTTTCATCCGTTCCTCCGGTCGGACCTGCGATACCGGAAACTGAAACCGCCAGATCTGCTCCTGATTTTTCCCTGCATCCGGAGGCCATTTCCTCCACGGTCTGCTGACTTACCGCACCGAAATTCTGCAGAGTGTTTTCGTTAACTCCGACCAAAGAGTGCTTTGCCTCGTTTGAATATGTCACATATCCCTGATTGAACCAGGATGAACTTCCTGATACTGATGTAATGGCATATGCAATTCCTCCTCCCGTACAGGATTCAACGGTACTTACATACAGACCTTTTTGTTGTAAAATAGAACCCAATTTTTGTGCTAATTTTTTGATACGTTGTTCCATTATAAAAACCCATGAATACAGATAATAAAATACAGAACCTGGAAGAATTCATCCAAAGTGAAGATTGTACACCAATGTTGAAACAATATTTTGAGATTAAATCAAAATATATGGATTTATTATTATTTTACCGGATGGGTGACTTTTACGAAACATTCTTTGACGACGCAAAAAAAACCGCCAAACTGCTGGATATCACACTGACAAAGAAGGGGCACAATACCATAGATATTCCGATGGCCGGAGTTCCATACCATGCAATAGACGGTTATCTCGCCCAGCTTGTGTCGCTTGGCGAATCCGTGGTTATCTGTGAGCAGATTGGTGTTCCCGGTCAGAATAAAGGTCCGATGGAACGAAAGGTCACAAGAATTGTTACACCGGGAACGGTAACAGATGAATCTCTTCTCAGGGACAGAATTGATAATCTGATAATGGCAGTCAGCAAAGATCTCAAAACAGATCACTATGGAATTGCCGTTCTTGATATGTCCTCCGGAGACTTCTACATAAACGAGGGCGACGGAAAGGATTATCTGAAAACAGAACTTCAAAGAACGACCCCGGCGGAAATTCTGTACAATGAAAACATTTACGAAAAAGAAATATTCAACGGAATCAAAGGTGTAAGAAAACGTAACGAGTGGGAGTTCGAATTCTCAACATGCTACAAGCAGCTGTGCGGACACTTCAAGACCAAGGATCTCACCGGGTTCGGAGTCAACGAGGCTGCAACAGGGATCTGTGCCGCGGGATGTTTACTGAACTACGTCAAAGAAACCCAGAAATGCAGTCTTCCCCATATCCAGGGCATAAGACTCAACAAAAAATGCGACTACATAGTTATGGACGCATCAACCAGAAGGAATCTTGAACTTACAGTAAATACGGTCGGCGGGGCGGATAATACGCTTGCATGGGTACTGGATCACTGCTCTACCGCTATGGGAAGCCGCCTGATCAAAAGATGGATCCACCTGCCGGTCAGAGATCTTGAAAAACTCAACTTCCGTCATAATACAATACAGGCAATCATATCTGCCGAAATCTATTCTGAACTTACAGAAAATCTTAACAGAATTGGTGATTTGGAACGAATTGTTGCAAGACTTGCCCTGCGCTCAATCAAACCGAGAGATCTATGCAAAATGAAAGAATCTCTTTCAGTGATTCCAGAAATTCTCAATATTCTGTCCGAACACCAGGTTCCGGAATTCAATACTTTTTTAACGGGAATAAAACCATTCACAGAACTTAGGAATTTGATCGATTCGGCAATAGTTGATTTACCGCCGGTACTAATCAGAGACGGCGGGGTGATAAAGGAGGGATACAGCAGTGAACTGGATGAACTGAGGGCAATCTCCGAGGGAAATGATCGTTTCCTTGAGGAACTTGAAGCACGCGAACGTGAGCGTACCGGGATCAGCACTCTTAAAGTTGGATTCAACCGTGTTCAGGGTTTCTTCATCGATGTAACCAAAGCTCAGAATGATAAAGTTCCTGCCGACTATATCCGCAGACAGACACTTAAAAACAATGAACGATATATCACCAAAGAATTAAAGGTTTTCGAGGAAAAGACACTTCATGCCCAGAGTAAATCTCTTGAACTTGAAAAACAGCTCTATGATCAACTGATCGAACTGCTGTTTCCATATATCAATGATTTAAAGCAGACCGCACAAAATATCGCTCTGCTTGATGTTCTCAACAATCTTGCAGAACGGGCGCTCCAGAATAACTATACAAGACCGGAATTCTGCTCCGAACACCGCATTGATATCTGTAACGGCCGGCACCCGGTTGTAGAAAAAGTTATGGAGGAGCCGTTCATTCCGAACAGTCTTCATCTTGATAAAAATCTTAACGAACTGATTATAACCGGTCCGAACATGGGAGGAAAATCCACCTACATGAGACAGACAGCACTGATTGCAGTCATGGCATACATAGGTTCATTTGTTCCGGCGGAATCAGCAAAAATAGGAGTAATAGATCAAATTTTCACCCGTATAGGAGCATCGGATGACCTTTCATCCGGTCGTTCAACCTTTATGGTGGAAATGACAGAAACAGCAAATATTGTCCGCTACGCCACCAACAGCAGCCTGGTGCTGGTTGATGAAATCGGTCGCGGTACAAGTACCTATGACGGACTTGCAATAGCCTGGGCAACGGCTGAATATCTTGCAGATCTGCAGGCTTTAACTCTGTTCTCAACCCATTACTTTGAACTTACGGAACTTCCTTCAAGAATATCAAATATAAAAAACGTTCATTTCGATGCAATAGAGCACGATGATGATATTGTATTTCTTCACACTGTCAATGACGGTTCAACCAACAGATCCTACGGGATCCAGGTGGCAGCACTGGCCGGATTACCGCAGGATCTGCTGCAAAGAGCCAAAAACAAACTGATTAGTCTGGAAAAATCTCAGCGCCACGAGCAAACAGGCAGACAGACCAGTATTTTTCAAAACATGAAAATAGACAGCGGCACCCAGAATGAAATCATAGAAGAAATAAAGAATACAGATCCAAACGAACTGACGCCTAAAAGTGCACTTGAACTGTTTTATAAATTCAGCAATATGCTGTGTAAAAACTAAAAGAAAAAAAGAGACATACTGCAAACCGAAAGCAGGAGTCCTGAATTCAGACTCCTGCTCTACGACTTATGAGACATTAAAAATTCTTCCGAGTCTCTCGTCTGCAATTTTAAACGCTTCGCTTCGCTGCGCCTCCGTAAGCTGTTCCTCATAATCAACCAACCGTCTTTCCGTAAGTTCAACAAGCTGATCCGGAGAAATTAGTTCTTGAGATTTAACTGAAGGATCTACATTTGACGAAGAAATAAACCTGACGATATGAAGTATGGCAAAAGCCTCCACCTTGTCAGCTACGCAACCCTGTCCGTTGAAAAGATAACAGCCGTACTTATACATGCTTGGCAGAGAACCTAAATTAGAGGATTTTGAAAAGCATTCAAAGGCCGCATTAAAATCAGGAGAATCCTTCTCTATTCCCTGTTCATACAACTGTCCGAGAAAATAAAGGGCGTCACGCTTAATCAGGTTGTTCACCTTTGATTCTTCTGACAGTTCCTTCAGCATTTTACACGCATCAGAGCGACTGAATGACGAAACTCCGCCATAATTCTGAGGTTCAATTCCAATTCTGGCAAGTTTAAGCTTGGCCTCTGCCGATCCGTGTTCAGCAGCACTTTTATAATATTCAACCGCCTTATCGAAATTTTTAGGGAGCCTGATGCCTTTTTCATATATATAAGCAAGTCTGAGCATTGCATCTACATGGCCGTTTTTTACAGCGTTTTCATAAAACTCCAGCGTAGTCTGAAAATTGTCCACCACATTTTCGAAAATTTTTGCAAGCATAAACTGCGCCGGATAATATCCGCGGCCTGCAGCCATCCCGTAATATTTAACCGCTTCATCAACATTAATTTTGCCGACTTCGCCGTTTCTGAGCATTTCTGCAAGAAAATACTGGCATCGCGGATCCTGATATTCCGTAGCCCCTTCAAGAAAAAACTCATAAGCCTTATTTAAATCAGGATCACCGAGCATTCCGTTACGGTAAATGGAGCCTAGATTGAAACATCCGTCCTTTGAACGATACTCGTATCCTTTGATTGAATACTGTAAATAATCATCAGAGGTAATGGATGGTTCCAGAGCCATAATATACATCTGGACAATAAAATCACATGCATCGGGATTACCGCCTGCTGCGGCATCTTTAAAAAGTTCCAGTGCCTGTTTATAGTCCTTTACCTTCAGTGATTCGATCGCTTCATCTAAATTCACTTAATCTTCCCCATTCTTTCTGCCAAACAATCGTTTATACCACGGTTTTCCTGCCGGGGAATTTTTGCAACTGTATGCATTACGGAATCTCTTTACCAGATCGTCATCATGAATTTCTTCATCACAACCGGTATTTTCTGTATAAACACCTTCCTCTACATATTCCTCATTAGGAACAAGTCTCCAGTTCAGATCTTCCTGCCATTCCAGGAACAGATTATGGAAGGACTTGATAGAACTGCGGTGTCCGACGCTTATGATTATCGAATTTTTAAGTTCCCTGGTAATCCTGGTATACAAGATATTTTCAAGATTTTCATCCAGTGCCGATGATGCCTCATCCATAAACAGGACGTCAGGCTTAAGCAGCAGAGCTCTTGCAAAGGCAACCCTCTGCTGTTCGCCGACACTCAGGATCTGACTCCAGTTCTCTTCGATATCCAGACATTCTGCAAGATGGGAAAGACCGACGTCATTCAGAACCGGAAGGAGTTTCAAATCATTAATCGGAGCCTGCGGATAACATATTGCCGCTCTCAAAGTTCCAAGCGGGATGTACGGTTTTTGACTCAGGAAAAGGAATTTTCCGTCCGGATAGATAATAGATCCGCTTGCATACGGCCACAAACCGGCGATTGTTCTAAACAGAGTTGATTTACCGCATCCGGACGGACCGCGGATCAGAAGGAAATCACCTGATTTAAGTTTTAAACTTTCATTTAAAATTAAATTTTTGCCCTGAGGTGTAGTTACCGAAACATTATCAAGGATCAGTTCATTACCCCTATTTTCTGCAGGTATGGATTTAAGTTCAAAAGTCTTTTCCATGTTCTGATTAAACTGAACAAGACGGTCAACCACCGATTTCCACCTTGCAATGGAAGAAAAGCTGTCAATCAGCATCGACAGAGCACCCTGGACTCTTCCGAAAGCAGATGAAACCTGCATCAGAGTTCCCAGTGTAGCCTGCTTTGCAAAATAAAGTGGTGCAGATATAACAAACGGAAATATAACCGAAGCCTGGTTATAGGATAAGGCAAAAAATTCAACGTGAACGGTCTTGACCATTATCTGATAGAAATTTCTCACCACATCTGAAAATTTAACCTCCAGATACTTTCCTTCCTCTTCGACACCGCGGTACATGGAAATAGACTCACTGTTATCCCTCACTCTCACCAGGGAATAACGGAAGTTGGCCTCGACCCGCTGTTGATTATAGTTAAGTTTAATCAACGGTTTTCCGATAATAAAAGTCAGTATTGTACCGACTACCGCATATCCCAGTGCGAGATAGCACAGATAACCGTCAGGAAGCGAAAGACTGAAACTTCCAATAGTAAATGTTGTAGCAGCTGACAGACTCCACAATACTGAAAAGAATGTCACGAGCATTGCCAGATTGGTAAGAATACCGATTGACAGAGTAAATGTAAGGGTTACAAACTCATTCAAATCCTCTGCAATACGCTGATCGGGGTTATCAGTATTACCATCGATGAAATGCATTTTGTAAAAGACGCCGTTGTTAATCCATTTCTTCATATAAAAGGTACTCAACCAGTGACGCCATTCAATCATCAGTTTCTGTTTCATGTAATAATTGGTAACCGTTACAAAAACGTGAAACGTAGCCAACACTATGAATATCAGCATCTGAGAGCAGAAACCGTCAAAATCGTATTCCTGCAGCGTATTATAAAAATCGTTGTACCAGGTATTTACCTGCTTTGCTATAAAAACACTGAAACCGGTTAAAACCAGGATCAGCAACAGTATAACCCTGCACGATCTACTGTCTTTGGATACCCAGAAAGGTAATAACAGTTTTCCAAAATTTTTAAGATACTGTTTGTTCTTTTCTTTCATAAACAGACTTAACCCATGCCTAATCTTTACAATCAGTTACCAGCAAACAATTTGTCCAGGGCATAGGCCACCCCGGCTTCATTATTAGTGGTTGTTACCATTTTTGATATTTTTTTAACAGGCTCAATAGCATTTCCCATAGCTATAGGGAAACCGACGGCCTGGAGCATTTCATAATCATTATGCTCATCCCCGAAAGCAATCATTTCTTCAGGAGCAATACCGATCTTCCCGGCCAGCATGCTTAAACCCCTGCCCTTACTTACACCTGCAGGCAGAAATTCCAGAATACACGGCAGCGTTCTAACTACAGAAAAAAGTTTCCGGAAAACCGGATCAAGATTTCGTTCAAGCTGATCAACCATCTCCTCCGGACCGGTCAGAACACATTTATAAAATTCGTCACTGTCGGCAACTGTACTGAAATCAAACTCACGATACTGCACTACACCGCCGTAACATTCTATATCGGAATATTTATTTCTCTTGTTTGCAACCAAACCAAAAGTTTTGCTGAACGTATGGATATACAGAGAATACTGCTGACTTAATGAAACCAGTTTTTTTAAAAGTGCTCCGGAGAACCCTGATGAACAAATCACTTCTTCAGATCTTAGATTCTGAACAAGAACTCCGTTCAAGGCAACACAGTAGTCATCATCAGAATCAATACCAAGCTGAGCTATAATTTTCTTAATCACAGCTATTGGTCTGCCGGTAGCTATGACAATCTTTACACCCCGATCCTTTATTTTTCGGATTGCGGCAATATTTTCAGAAGGGATTAACTTCCGATCATCAAGTAAAGTTCCGTCTAAATCCACAGCTACCAGCTTAAACATATCGCTATTGCTCTCAGATTACTTATTTAACCTGGCAATTGCGCGATATGCGATATCGTTTCTATAGAACATTCCGTTCCATGATACAGTTTCAGCAAGTTTGTATGCATTGTCGCGGGCTTCCTTGATATCACTGCCCAATGCTGTTGCACACAGAACACGACCGCCGCTGGTTACGATTTTTCCGTCAGTCTGCTTCGTTCCAGCCTGGAAAATCTTGGAACCGGGTTCTGCTGCAGATTCTAAACCGGATATTACATCGCCCTTTCTAGGAGACTGAGGATAACCTTCTGCGGCAAGAACCACACCGACAGCCGGACGCTCATCATATTCACAGGTTTTAGTATCAAGTTTTCCATCACAGGCAGCATCACATAACTCAACCAGATCGGATTTCATTCTCATCATTATCGGCTGTGTTTCAGGATCTCCGAAACGGCAGTTGAATTCGATAACTTTCGGATTGCCTGCATCATCAATCATCAGTCCTGCGTACAAAAATCCGACATATTCATTGTTCTCGGCAGCCATTCCTTTAACGGTAGGATAAATAATCTGTTCCATAACACGGTCATATACAGTCTTTGTCACAACCGGTGCAGGAGAATATGCACCCATTCCTCCGGTATTAGGTCCCTGATCCCCGTCACCAACCCGCTTATGATCCTGACTTGTGGCCATTGGAAGAACATTCTTTCCGTCTACCATCACAATAAAAGAAGCCTCTTCACCGGAAAGAAAATCTTCTATCACGACTTTACAACCTGCTTCACCGAAAGCATTTCCGGAAAGCATGTCTTTTACCGCATCCTTTGCTTCCTGTCTGGTCTGAGCAACAATAACCCCCTTGCCTGCAGCAAGTCCGTCGGCTTTAACCACAACAGGGATCTCTACACTGTCGAGATATGAAAGAGCTTCATTTACATCGGTAAAATTTTTGTATTTGGCAGTCGGAATGTTATGACGCATCAGAAAATCCTTGGTAAAGGACTTGGAGCCTTCAAGCTGTGCAGCAGCTTTTGTAGGTCCGAAAATTTTTAAATTTCTTTTTTTGAATTCATCTACAATTCCGGCAACCAGCGGAGCCTCAGGTCCTACGATGGTAAGATCAATCTTCTCTTTTTCTGCAAAATCAGCCAAAGCGTCAATATCACAAACACCGATATTAACATTTTTTGTTTTCGGCTCCAGGGCTGTTCCAGGATTACCCGGTGCTACAAACACCTCAGAAACCAAATCTGACTGAGCAGCTTTCCAGGTTAAGGCATGCTCTCTACCACCATTACCAATTACTAAAACTTTCATAGATGTCCTCTACATTATTGAGCCAAGAATTCCTGGTCACATTAAGGTTCCCAGTACGTACATGAATCGACAGTATTTAACAATTCTCATTTCCTGCATACCTAAAATAGTTCAGTTCTGCAGAAACGTGCCGTTCTAACAATCCGCACAAAAATTTTCTGAGATCAACGTTATACTTTTGATTTTTTCACGCGTTAAATTATATTTTCAACAGCTCATAAAAGCAACTTATCAGAGCATAAGATCTGTAAAAAAAGAAGTGATCCGGCGCTGTCAATACAAACAGTCGGCGCAGACAAAAACAATATTCCCATACCGAGAATTACTGTATAATCTATTGACCCTGAATATTTATTTCTCTGCGGACAGAGTGATAGTTCGATATTCCAACTGATATCAATTTTTTAATACTGATGATAATGTAATATAGACATTTGACAATTTACATATAGGATAATGCATATGCTCGAGTCAGGCGAAAATTATTTGGAAACCATTTTGATTCTTAACGAAAAAAATAACGGAAAAGTAAAATCCATCGATCTTGCCAAAGAATTGAACTTCAGCAAGCCTAGCGTAAGCAGAGCTGTCAGCATTTTGAAAAACGAAGGATACATCAAGGTTGAATCGTCAGGTTATCTGATTTTAACCGAAGCAGGCATGGCAAAGGCGCAGATGATTTACGACCGCCACAAAACCCTTACCAAACTTTTCAGCAGAATCGCCAACGTTACACCTGAAATTGCCGAAAAGGATGCATGCAGAATCGAACATGTAATCAGCAACGAAACATTCTACGGGTTGAAAACATTTCTTGCCCGACTCGAAGAAAAAGAATCAGATCAGGACAAATAGCAATTCTTAAGAGACGTATAAGACGGTCAGACAGCCGGCCGTTAATATATTGTTCTCATCGAACTGAAAACATTTGCCAATAAAAAATTTGATGTTATCATTCCCGTGGTTGTTTACTCGTAACGTTATTCCAGTAATTCAGAAAGAGAGTTTATATATTATGTTGTTCGGTAATCTGTTCTATAAAAAAATTAACGGTCTTGCAAACTGGCAGCAAACTCTGTTTGCTCTTGTTCTTACCACCAGAATGTATCCAAATTTAAAACTATACAGCGAAACCAACAATCTTGATATTCATAAAACATTCAAAAAAAATCTTGATTTGCTGTGGGATTATTTGGAATTTCATGAACAGCAGATTGATTTCAATGAACTGCAGGCTGAGTTTCTTGAACTCACACCGGAATACAATGATGAGGATAATCTTGGGAAAATTACTGCAAGTCTGGCGTGTCAGGCTCTACTGATAACTTTTGATTCTATTCTGAATCACACCAAAAAAGAAGCGCTGCTTGCCTCAGAAAAGTCTGTTGTCACTGTAATTAAATATCTTGAAGTTAGAGATAACACTCTCTACACCGATGAGCAGATTGTGGAACAGGATGCAATCCAGGCAGAATTAGATTTTCAGATGAAACTTGTAGATTTACTTAACCACAAACGAAATGAGCATACATTTGAAAATTTGAAAGAAATGGCTGAGAACTCAGGATTTTCTAATATTGGAATACCTGTATCATAAGCATAGAGCATATTCAAAAAATGCATACTGGAGACGGTAACTGTTTTTGCTGATTATAGGTACCTTTTACCCTAGCATTCCAACTTTTTTATTTTTATATAATCACTTACATTTTTTGAACACAAAAATCTCATTATCCAAATAAAGAACAGCATTCCAACAAAAAACACAATCAAAGAAATAATATCATTGTGCATCATTGCATCTGTACATACAGCAACAACGACAGATAGTAAAACAGGGATAAAATAAACAGCAAAAGATGAAATTAGAATGTATTGATCAGACAGTTCGAGAGCAACAAGCTGCGATTTTTTCAAATCTATACTCTCATTGTTTGGAAGAACTAAAGTTTCACCGTTCTTTGGGGAAAGAAGTTTAATAAAACTGCCACCTCCACATTTGCCTGAATGCATACAGCTACCGCAGGCATCCCGCTTTGAACACTTTACCGTTACCTTATGTTCATCACAATCAATAACAATTCCTGGTACAATCATTTTCTCAATTCAACATTGTCTGCAATCATTTTGGCCATACTTGGAGGAATTACTCCGATCACAGCCACATCATATTTATCAGAAACCCGTTGACGGAAAACAGTAGTTCCGTTTAAAGAACTTAGAGGAATTCTGATCTCCGACTTATGTTCAGTCAGATAAATTGAAACATCGGTTAAGCCATCAGATATAAGCATATACTCTGAACTTTCATTATTATTTCTAATAGCATGTTTGTTAGTTGCAAGTATATCAAAATTTGACGGCACGGCTTTAAGATCCCAGGTGAGTCTATCCTTGTTTTTCTCAACCGTATTTACAGTTTTTATATCTTCGGGCAGGGTTGCCATGATATCTCTAAGGAACGCCGGATTGCTTTCCAAAATATCCATATGAATAGACATGAAACTTTTAACAAGTTTTCCCTTCTTATCTACTACATCCAGCTGAAGTAAAAGGCCCGAATTCTGATCAATACATAGAACCAAAGAATAACCCAACCTGTTTTTAGGAATAAGCTTGATTACCTGGACAAGCTTGCCCGATATTCTTGATTGTCCCGATACGAGAGGGATGTATCGTTTCAATATTTCATCAGCCCCGAGGCTTATAAGCCGCAGATATAAGTTTGGAAACTTAACATCTTCAACCGCATATACATTCGAGTTCGGTTCAAGATAAACCAGACGGTTACGATAACTCAACATTCCCTGGGGAAGGCCGTTCAAGTTGTTAACAAAGAGTATACTGTCATTATCAAAAATCCCGTGAGAAATTTTCATTGGATTTATATTAGATACAGTTGCTTCTATCAGATAATTGTCATAAAGATAATGTTCATGGGATACACTCATATGCTGCAGTACAGCAGATGCGATCTCTAGATCATCTTCACTGATTGGTGAGTTGGCTGATTCAGCCCGATGCCACGACATCACCAGGGCTGATAACAGAATTATGCTTAAAAAACGAAAAAACCTATATTTCGGCATACAGCATTTCACAAATGTAAATTACTTTCTTACACTGTAAATACTTACTTGATAATCATGATCGCTCAAA
>JAEEGH010003807.1_pt1 | contig 39221 bp, 33 predicted proteins | sample 9134181 | NCBI WGS metagenome assembly JAEEGH01 (sample SAMN16246544, study PRJNA631951) | gut metagenome | biome: gut microbiome; feature: rumen; material: DP-attached | host: Bos | place: Iran: Karaj | collected 2018-10 | reverse complement strand
AGCGATACGGTAGGAAAACAAAGCAACCTGACTCTCAGGCGAGCCGGTGTCAACATTAGACTTCCCGTATTTGCCGAAAATCTCTTGCTTCTTGTCTGCGTTCAAATACTCTGACATATTGCAAAAAATTGATTAAGGGCTGCAAAGGTAAGGATATTTTTTAACTCTGCAACTTTTTCTTTTGCAATTATTTTGCAAGTGCGCTCAGTTTTTCGCAAAGGCCGTCGAGGCTGGTCAGGAGTTCCGCGCCGATACGGTTGTAATACGTACGAGGCTTCACGTCGGGAGCCGGGTGGTTGACCTTGTCGAACAGGGTGTCGGCGAGGTCGCTCGCCTCGTTGATCAGGCCTTCCACCTGATTGATGTCTTTTTCAGGATGCAACATGGCGAACAGCAGGCAATCTTCCACGAAGTCGCCGACCAGGAATTCGATATCCTTCTTAATGTCACGGAGATTCATACGTGTGATGTTTTGATGATTCAGGTGCAAAGATACGAAAAAAACAGTCCCGTCCAACAGATTAAAGAGCTCGTTTGCCGGACAGGAGAAGGCGCTCGGAGAGCGGGGAAACGGGAGCGGCGATGCTTACGGCAGGTGGCTTGGGATCGGAACAGTCGTAAATCTCAACGCAGGATATCGTCAACAGTCCGCAAAGGGCAACTATGGCAAAAAGGTGTATTTTCATTGCTTGTGGTTTTTCGTGCAAAGATACGGAGTTCCTACATTGCAATTTCGCCAAACAGGCGCAAGGCGATCCGCCCGGGAGTCTGACAGTTATTTTGCATATCTGTCAAAAATAAGCGAAATTTACGGTAAAGGAATAATCCTATGTGTTTTATTTGTTTTTATCGACAGATTTTTCTGGCTGCAACTGCAGCGTTCTGGATGCTGGCCGCTTCTGCGCAGGTACCCGGAAGGCCGTGGCAGGCACCGGCAGACCCTTCCTATGAAATGCGTGAAATCTCTTGCGTCAGCGACGGCAACCGCTTGTACGGCGAGGCATTCATCCCGCGTTCGCCCGGGAAGCACCCTGCCGTGATTATGTCGCATGGATACGGTGCTTCGCACACGGGTTTTTACGCAATGGTCGATACGCTGGCCAAGTCAGGTTATGTGTGTTACTGTTACGATTTTGCCGGCGGGTCCCGGTCCGGCCGCAGCGAAGGTCGTACGGAAGATATGTCGATCTTTACGGAAAGGCAGAACCTGTTGGACGTCATCGATATGGTTCGCAGTTGGGATTGCGTGGATGACGAGAGCCTTTTCCTGCTGGGAGAGAGCCAGGGCGGATGCGTCTCGGCCATCACGGCCCCGTATGTTGCGGACAAGATCAAATCCATGGTACTCGTGTATCCTGCCTTTTGCATCCCGGATGACGCATTTGCGTTGTACCCGAAGCGTGAGAATGTCCCGGATACGGTCACTTTCATGGGGATGCGGATAGGACGGGCGTATTATGATCGCTTCTACGAAGGCTTCGATATCTACAAGGAGATCTCCGGTTATCAAGGCGATGTTTTGATTATCCACGGTACGGAGGACGGCCTTGTCAAACCGGAGTATTCGGCCAAGGCATCCAATGTCTATGAACACTGCGAGTTCCACCTGATCTTCGGCGCCGGGCACGGTTTCAGGAAGCCGGAGCACAGGGAAGCCTATCACACCTATGTCATTGACTTCCTCACCAGGCAGATGCGCCCCAGGAGAATACAGACCTATCTTTCTTCTTTACGGTCTGATCCCTCGGCGCATACGATCCGAGCCGACGCAAAAAAAGCGAAGAACAGTCCGTATGTCGGGTGTAAGAACTACGGAAAGCGCATCGTGGTATTCGGCGGATCGCTTTCGGTGAATCCGGAGTCGGACGTTGCAAAGCAGTTGTGGGCGGATATGCTTGGCGCAGAGGTGGTGACTTACGGTGTCGGAGGCGCCGGCTTTTCCATCGACCAGGGTTATTCGCTCCAGAAGCAGGTTGATACGGCCGGTGTCTATGATGTCTATGTGCTCTGGGCCTCCACAAACGATTTCACCAACGACCGTCCGTGCGGTTCCTGGGCGGACTATACTGCAGCAGATGGTTACGATGAGTCCAAACGGCATACCCAGTGCGGAGGCATCAATTATTGCATCCGCCGCCTGCTCGAGAAGAATCCCCGGGCTGAAATCTATTTCTTCACCTCGCTGCGTTTCTTCGGCACGGATTCCGGCCACAATCCCTACTCCGTGGTTCCGAACAATACAGGGAAGACTTTCGCTGAATATGTCGAGGCCCAGAAAGCCTGTTGCGCCTATTACGGCATCCCTGTTCTCGACCAATTTAATCTGCAGGGAATCAATGAATTCAATGTGGAAAACTACTACAAGGACGATCTCCTTCATATGAATGAGGAGGGTTATCGCCGCATCGCACCCGTCCAGGCGGCCTTTCTGTCGAACGGACGGTAAAGTCGGAGTCCACTAGATTATCCCATCCTCATGTTTATTCCGCCCGTTCGGCGGCCTGGATCAGGGCAATGTTGAGTTCCTCCAGCAGGGACAGCGTGACGGAGGCGTTGCTCGCCGCCGGGGTGTACCACGGTTGTGCCTCGAAATAGGCCTTCAGATCCTTGGATTTGAACACATAACCGTGGGCGGCCAGGATGGCGTTGCGCATCACGCGCAGGAACTGCTTGTCATAGCGTTGCAGACCGCCGCACAGCAGGGTGTGGCTAGCGAAATCGAAGCGGCTCCGCTCGTCGGCCCATTTCAGATTGAAATACGACACGGTCCGCTCGAACCACGGCTCCCCGTCTTCCATCTTGACTTCGGTGAGCTGAAGGCCTTCCGGGGTCGGCACGGCTTCTACCTTTCCGACCAGATAGGGACCCGATTCACCGAAATCGAACACGCCGGTGACCATGCCGTTGAAGGTGACCGGCTGCAGGGAAAGCGCTTTCCCGCCATACGTCGCCCGGTCGGGCCGGATCTGTACCCGCTTGCCGCCTTCGGTCACGTAATCCCCGGCAATCATCGCCATCCACTGCTCCACGTTGAGGGCCTGGGAGTCCCAGAGTTGCGTAGCCTGCAAGGCGTTCATAAGCCGGTTCTTCCTGTCGTAGAAGCAGATTACGTCCAGGCCTTCCTGCCGGATCCGGCGGGCGTAGGCGGCATTTTCAAACACATTCATCGCTCCGGACGGGCTGTCGGAGACTTCAAACAGATCCACCCCGCCCGTAACAGGCGTCAGGACAAATCCGTGCTCTTCCCCTTCTGCCATAGCATTCATACAGACGGAACCGTCTTCCGCCGGATGGGCATCATAGACGAGTGCGCCGCCATACCAGAGACTGCCTTCCGCGATGTCTTCCATCGGTTTGAGAAGCGGCAGAACCTTGAGGACGATGTCGTTGTCGCCGATAACTTCCAGATACTGGTTGTCCGGATGGCTGACATAGTTGACACGGCAGCCGAAATCAGCGCCGTACTTGGGGTCGTCGGCGTTGCGGCTGGGCTGCAGCCTGAACACATCCGGTGTCGCACCCCATTGTTCCAGGGTCAGTTCTTCATCCCCGAGGACATCCGTCATATAGACGACCGTACCCATCCGGATTTCCCGGACGGTATAGACGGCGGAACCGTCATAGAATCGGTCTCCAACCCGAATGCCCTGCGCATAGGTGAGGGTAAATGAGCTCAGCAAGAATGCGAGCAGTGAGATGATAGTCCTTTTCATAAAAGCGAATATAAGCAGAATGTTCCAAAATACAAAGTCTTATTCCAGGTGTTGGCGGCGGATTCCCGGTTTACCACCTTCGGCGTTTATGTCAATCCGGGTTTTTCCTTCTGAAATGATTATCTTTGTGTGACAACGGACTTCGCCCGGTTCTTGGATACACTATCGCTCAATCCTTCCTACTGCGGAGTTTAATCGGCTATTTTTTGTAACTTTATTCGACAAATCTCTGAATCCCATGGCAAGAAGAATCCTTTTGATGGCCGCGACGGTGGCCGGGCTGCTGGTGGCGGGCGCTGTTACGCTCGGCGCGCAGCCGCTGCTCAATTGTTATATCAGCGATCCCGACGTGAAGGGGCTGACCAACATTCGGGACAAGCCGGGCGGGAAGGTGCTGTTCCAGGTGCGGGGCGAAGGTTACCTGCCGTTGACGGTTGCTGTGCAGCCGGGCAGCTGGTGGCGGATCGTGGATCCGGAAGAGGCGTTCGGCGGTCAGTACAAGATTCCGGCCGGCGGCGTGTGGATTCACCGTTCGGTGCTGGCGGTGTGCACGGACAATTTCGACGGCCACGACCGGATGCTGCTGATGGAGCCGCGGGCCGATGCGCCCCGGCTGGGCTTCATCGGACAGTTCAACGCGCTGCTCCGGCCGCTGGAGATGACGGCCGACGGGGAGTGGGTGAAGGTCACTTATGAGCCGACTGAATATAACTATTCCAGGAAAGAAAAAATGACCGGCTGGATCCAGACCCGCTTCACGCGCGATGAGGATATCGAATCGGGCGACGGCTACGATTTCCCCTGGATGTATGCGTATTCCTCACGCGACAAGGATGTCGCCCTGCTTGCCGACCCGGGCATGCGGAAGCAGACTTTCGTGATGGAAAAGGGGAAGGACTATTCGCTCTGGATCGCCAATCCTCGCGACGGATACTGGGAGGTGCTGGGTGAATCCCTGGAGTGCGGCGACAAAGATATCTATCTCGACGATTATTCCCTGGTTCCGGGCACGGGCGTCTGCATGCGCCTCATCGGCGATGAAGCCACCGTGGCGCTGTATAGCGAGGCGAATGAAAAATCGAAGGTTGTCACCCGCCTGAAAGTCGGGACGGAAGTGCATCCGCTCGATGTGACGCAGGACCGGCACATCTGGGGCGAGGAGCCGCAGCTCGTGAAGGTCTCCCCGGTCGGGAAGCCCGACGTGGTCGGCTGGGTGGAACTCTTCCACCTGAGTTCCGCGCCCGCCCCGGCCCTCACCTGCGCCGAAGTGGCCGGCACCTACGAAAAATACAATGAAGACGGCACCCTCGATTCCAGTTTTGCCCTGACGGAAGACGGCCGCATGCGCTGGATCTATGAAAACGGTGATTATGAGACTTCCTTCGTCATCCGCGGCTATCGCATCTATGATAGTACAGAAGAAGTCGACGCGCAAACGCGCTTCATCTACGTCTACGATCCCGCGACGCGAAACATCCGTGCCTTTGACGGCGTCTATTACCGCAAGAAGTAGCGGCGCCCGCTGGTGGGCGCCGCACGTCAGTCGTCAAACCCGTCCAGCACCACGATATCCGAGACGCACAGATCCTGATACTTGCTGCCGGGTGTGGTGGCAAGGACGGTGATCTTGATGTGCGAAACGTTCTCGGAGGGGAAGGGGACTTTGTCGTAGAGGATGATTCCGTCAGGATCCACTCCGGTTTCACGGCCGTAGAGCTGGCGCGACAGGTTGGTGACCGCCAGCAGGGAGATGTCGCCGAAGCGGGCGATGGGTTCATCTTTCAGCACATAGAATACCGGATCCCAGTCGGAGACGTCAACTTCGACGGGCTCGTCGCGATAGCCGTCGGCGCGGGTGATTTCGAGGCGGAGGCGCTTGACGCGGCTGTTGGCGGCCCAGAGGGCGGCGGACTTGTGGTAGCCGTTGTAGAAGCCGATGTCGGAGACACGGCGCGGCTTCGGGAAGTCGATGTCGATGGTGGCGCCGACGCCGTTGCCCGGTGCGACCCAGGCGGTCGTCAGGTCGCCGTCGGTCATATTGGCGGCGGGGTAGTTGGCTTGGGCGCCGGAGACTTTCACGGTATAGGCGGCGGCCGGAACGGCGCGGTCAGCGAGGGGATTGCCCCACGGCGTATAGAGCGCCTTCGGATCCTTCCAGGTTTCGGTCCAGAATAGGAGGCTCATCTCATCGGCCTTCTGGAAATCGAAGTTCGCGGCATTGCAAGTCCAGGTTGTCTTGTCGAAACGGACAAAAGGAGCCTCGGTGTTAAGCATCGGAGACTCTGAATCGTCGTTTTTATGGTAGAAACCCTTGGGCAGCCTGTCGCAGCGGAGGGTGCAACTGAAAGTGTCGGCCTTGCCGTTGCCCCAGTGCTGTGCCGGTGAGAAATCATAGGTGAAATCGCCGGAGCTCGGATAGTGGCGCGACAGCGGCGACTGGTGCAGCGCGCCCAGCGGGGTCATCCAGTTGCAGAGCACTTCGTATTCGACCTGCAGCACCACGGTCTCGCCGGCGGGGATGTCGAGGACCGTGTAGGTCCAGAGGCGGTAGCGGGAGAGCTCCACTTGCTCGCCGGTGTCTTCGTCTTCATAGACCTCGCCGGTCTTGTACAGTTCGTCGGCGGCCAGCCAGGGAAGCTCCGCCCCGTCGAGCTGGAACCGGATGCTGCGGATGGCGCGCTCGGCCACGCCCACTTCGTGGAGGTCTTCGGTCATATCGTCGCCCTCAAAGCCGTAGTCACCTTTCGCCGTGCCGCCGAAGTCCACCGGGAAGCCGTAGTCCACGTGGATGGGCTTGTTGGAATTATTCTTCAGCCGGTACGCCACCTTAACGGCGGTAAAGGGCATGCTGACGTTGATATCTAGATCCTCGCGGACCACTTGGACTTCCGTCACCTTGCGCGGAATCGGGTTGCAGGAACGGATCAAGGCGGAATAACTGATCACAGGATCGCCGTTGGCAAACAGCAGGGCCGGCAGGAAAGCCAGGGCCAGCAGGGAAAGCAGATATCTTTTCATTATATGGATATGATGCCGGGTTTCTTGGTCAGGCCGAGGCCGGGTTTGTCTTCGAGGGTGATGCGGCCGTCGACGAGTTTCATCCCGTCGAAGCAGTCGTTGCCCAGGAGATAGTTGCCGTCGAGGTCGGCCCAGATGACCTTCGGGGAGATCTGCGCCGCGGCAGAGATGGCCACGGAGGTCTCGGTCATACAGCCGACCATCAGTTTCATATGGTTCTGTTCGGCCATCGTGATCATCTGGCGGGCTTCCCAGAGGCCGGTGCACTTCATCAGCTTGATGTTGATGCCGTGGAAGGCGCCCTTGAGCTTGGGAATGTCCCAGATGCGCTGGCAGCTTTCGTCGGCCATCACGGGGAGCGGGCTGCGCTCGGTGATCCAGGCGGTCTCGTCGAGCATCAGCTTGCTCATCGGCTGCTCGATCATCTCCACGCCGCGCTCGGCGAGCCAGTGGATCATGTCGAGGGCGTAGTACTTGTCTTTCCAGCCCTGGTTGGCGTCGATCACGATGGGGCGCTGGTCGCGGGCGCGGATCAGGTTGATCATGCGTTTGTCCTCGGCCTCGGTCATGCCGAGTTTGACCTTGATGATCTTGTTCCACGAGGCCTCGGTGATCTTGGTGTTGACCATTTCATCGCTTGCGTCGTAGCCGATGGTGTAGCAGGTGTAGGGTGCGTCTTTCGGGTTGAAGCCCCAGATCTTCCACCACGGCTGGCCGAAGATATTGCCCACCAGGTCGTGCAGGGCGATGTCGATCGAAGCCTTGGCGGCGGTGTTGTTGGTCGTGATCTTGTCGACCGCCGCCATAATGTCTTCGATCTGGAACGGATTGTCGAATTTCGGCAGGATGTTGTCCACGACTTTCTTGTAGAATTCGTGGCAGGAAGCCTGCGTCTCGCCCAGGTACGGCGGCATGGCGGCTTCGCCGTAGCCTTCATAGCCGTCCCAGGTCAGGCGCGTGATGACGATGGGCGTCGTGGTGCGCGAGGAGCCGGAAATGGTGAAGGTGAACTTCATGATGCCCTGGAAATCTTCCCAGGCCAGTTCCAGTTTCTTGCTGCCCGATTTCTTCTTGGCGGCGCTTTTTGCAAAAAGCTGGGAAGGATGCCAGAGTGCGGCGCCTGCCGTCAGCAGGCCCGCCGTCTTGAGGAATGTTCTGCGATCGCTCATATTATTTATTCATTAAAATATACACCGCTTTTTGCTATCGATACCACGCCCTTTCCGCAGTCCTGGTTGCCGATGATGCGGCAGGCCCGGATGGGTTTGCGGCTGTAGTAGTCGGGTTGGCCTTCGACCAGGCTGTTGATGCGCACCAGCATGGAGGAGTGGATGATCTTGCCGTCACCCAGATAGATGGCCACGTGGGAGATGCGCTCCGGCTTGTCGGCCGTGGCTTCGCGGCCGAAGAAGACCAGGTCGGCCGGCTGGAGATTGTCGAGCCCCTGCGAGACGTCGACAGGTTCGCCGGTCTTGTATTGCTGCGACGCGTTGCGGAGCAGCATATAGCCGTTGAGGAAATACACGCTCTTCGAGAAGCCGCTGCAGTCCACACCCTTGATCGAGGTTCCGGCCCAGAGGTACGGCACGCCGAGGAAGGTTTTGGCCGTTTCGATGATCAGCTTGCGCGCCTTTTCCACATCGGCCTGCGGCGCGTCGGCTGGAATCACGGCCTTGCGGCTGGCAACCCATTGTTTGAGATCCATTACGTCGGAGGCGGGAATGAATGCCTCCCTGCCGTCGGGAAGTTTCACCTTTATATATTTGCCCGCGGGCGCGACATATTCGACAATGTTGCCCCAAACGGCATCGCTCACGTGCTGGGCATCGGGCCTGGGCGCGTCGACGAAGAACGAATAGTAATTGGTGACGATCACACGCTTCGACGCCTTCCAGGCATCGAGCCGGGCCTGGTCGATGGGGACGATGGCCATATCATTGACCCACGCCTTGTATCCGTCCGGAGTTTCGATGTTCACCCAGTAGTCGTTGTCGTGATAGTGCACCTTGACGGGCGTACCCATCAGGGCCTGGGTGCCGAGTTCGGCCGGATACGAGGGTTCCTCGCGCATATTGATCACGGAAAGGGCCGCGAAAGCCAGCCCGTTTTCGTCTTCCCGTTCGGGTTGCTGCGGCTCGGGCGCAGGCTGGGCCGGTTTCGAACAACTGAGCGCAAATAAAGCGCAAAACAGATAGATCAGGAGACGTTTCATAGGTGTTTTTTTCGGGTTTACAACCAACAAATATAATAAAAAATCGGTCGACATTCGCCACAAAAGGCCGTCATTCGCCCCAGAAACGGGTGATTTCGCCACTTCCGGCCGTGCTCGGGGTATCAGGGCCGGTTTTCGTGGTTACCTTTGCCGGCGATAAATATTAAAATCTGAAAAAAATGGAAAAAGCTACGATTGAAACCAAAGTCATCGAAATCATCTCCAACAAACTCGGTCTTCCGAAAGAAGAAGTCACCCCCGATGCCAGCTTCACGATGGACCTGGGCGCCGATTCGCTCGACACGGTCGAACTGATCATGGACTTCGAGAAAGATTTCAACCTCAAGATCTCCGACGAGGATGCGATGAACATCAAGACCGTCGGCGACGCCATCGAATATATCGCCGCGCGCGTTCAGTAAATCCCTTAGGTTCCTGTCCGGTCCAGCCTTTCCGCGATTGTCTTGTAGTAACTCTTGGAGACGGGAATCCGCTTGGCCTCCGGGTGGGAAAGCACCAGAAAGGCGTTGGCTTTCTCCCGCTTGAACTGCGTCACATTGTCGACATTGACGATATACGAGCGGTGACACCGGACCAGGGACGTGGATTCCAACTGCTTCTCGAGCCGCGTGGTCCGGCAGCGCAACAGGTAGTTGAGCAGTTTTCCGCCCATTTCATACCGGATCTCCACATAGTTGTCCTGTGAGGCAATGTAATAGATCTTTTCGACTGCGATGGAAATGCGAAGCACTCCGTTAAAGTCGTAGAAGTGGACGATGTTTGTGCCCTGTGCGGTGGCCTGGTCCTTCAAGCTGAGTTTCAGTGCGTCGATTTCTTCGGATTTGGCCCGGTTGGACGCCAGCAGCGCAAAAATGAGATAGGGAATCGACAGGATCATGCCCACGCAGAGCGAAGCGCGGGCCACAAGCCGGAAAGTGAACGGAATATCGGATTCGAACCAGTGCTGCGTGTAAAGCAGATAGACCACTGCGATTACCACGAATTCGCCGAGAAACCAGAACAGATACTTGCGCACCGAGACGGTGTGGCGGACCTGGTAGAGCATGAGGCAGGCCTTGCTGATCAGCAGGATGCCGACCGATGAAAGGTAGAAAAGGATTGTAGGAACCAGTACATCGGGCTTGAGTCCCAGCCAGGTGGTTGAGGAAAACGGGTGGTAGGTGATCAGGAAAAGGAAGGAAAACGCCACCACGAATGCGACGGATTCCAGCAGAAAGGTTCGATGAAGTAAATATTTAGGCGCTTCCAATACAGTCGGTTTTAGGCGCCAAATGTACGAAAATAAAACTGAATAATACCATATGAGAATTATAGGAACAGGCAGTGCGCTTCCCGAGAAGGTGGTTACCAACGATATGCTGGCCGGATTTCTGGACACCAGCGACAACTGGATCACCACCCGAACCGGAATCCGCACGCGCCGGCTTTTGAGCACGGAGACCCTGCGGGAACTGGCGCTGGAAGCCGCAAAAAAAGCGATTGAATCGTCCGGGCTTACACCGGCTGACATCGATTATCTGATTTGCTCGAATGTGGCCAACAGCTATGTTTCCCCGTCGCTGGGCAGCATCATTCTCGGCCAACTGGGCTGTTGCTGCCCGACCTTCGACATGAACGGAGCCTGTGCCGGACTGGTCTATTCCCTCGATGTGGCCGACGCATTCCTCAAGTCGGGACGCGCCCGGAACATCCTGGTCGTCGCGGCCGAACAGCCTTCCCGTTTCTGCGACTGGCACGACCGCGCCACTTCGGTGCTCTTCGGCGACGGCGCTTCCGCGCTTGTGGTTACCGGCGGCGAGGGATTCTTCGACTTCCGCCTGACCGGCAATACCCATACTGATGTGATGTATTACAAGCGTTCGCTGGAACCGACGCCTTACGACCGCGTGGAGGAACGCACGCAGCCGCTGGTGATGGAAGGCCGCGAAGTCTTCCGCCTGGCCGTGGAATCCTGCATCCAGGACGTCGACGTCCTGCTCGAGCGCAACGGCCTCAAGGGCGAGGACATCGACCTTTTCCTGCTCCATCAGGCGAACATGCGCATCATCGAGTGCATCCGTCAGCATCTGGAGCAGCCGAAAGAGAAATTCCCGACCAACATCCAGAAATATGGCAACACCTCGTCGGCGAGCGTCGGCATCCTGATCGATGAACTCTCGCGGGCCGGTGTCCTGAAGGAAGGCGCCACGATCCTGATCAGCACCTTCGGCGGCGGGTTCGTGACGGCGGCCGCCCTCCTCAAGTGGTCGGAAATCCTGTATGGAAAAGAAGCATAAACGTATGAAAAGAGTAGTCATTACCGGATTGGGCTGCATTTCCCCGCTGGGCAACAATGTCGACACGATGTGGTCGGAGCTGCTCAAGGGCACTTGCGCCATCGATTATATCAAATCCATCGATACGACGGACATGCCGGTCAAGGTAGCGGCGGAAGTGAAGGATTTCCGTCCCGAAGATTTCGGCCTCGACCGCGCTATGATCCGGCACAACGACCGTTATGCCCTCTTCGCCCTCTCGGCGGCCTCGCAGGCCATGGCCGACAGCGGCCTGGAAGTGGACAGGGACGTGGCGTCCTCGCGCTTCGGCTGCGCCATCGGCTCGGGCATCGGCGGCATCCAGACTTTCTGCCGGGAACACGCTTCGCTGATGGCCAACGGCACGCGTGGTGTCTCCCCGCTTTTCATCCCCGAGATGATTGCCAACATCGCCTCGGGCAATACGGCCATCCTCTTCCACGCCGAAGGTCCCAACCTTCCCGTGGTCACGGCCTGTGCCACCGGCACGCATTCCATCGGCGAAGCCTACCGCATGATCCGGGAAGGCCGGGCCGACGCTATGATCACCGGCGGCGCCGAAGCGGCTATCTGCCCGATCGCCATCGGTGGCTTCTTCAACAGCAAGGCCCTTTCGCCGGTGGAAGACCCGATGGCGGCCTCCCTGCCGTTTGACGCCCGCCGCAAAGGTTTCGTCCTGGGCGAAGGCGCGGCCATTATGGTTCTGGAAGATTATGAGATCGCCCGCAAGCGCGGCGCGCATATTTATGCGGAAGTCTGCGGATATGGCAACACCTGCGACGCGTTCCATTATACGGCTCCCCGCGCCGACGGAAAATGCGCTGCGGCCTGCATCCGGGGCGCACTCGAGGAGGCCGGTTATCGCGAAGGCGAGAAACTCTATGTCAACGCCCACGGCACCGGTACGCCGCTCAACGACAAGTCCGAGACCCTGGCTGTCAAGCTGGCGCTCGGTGAGACGGCGGCCCGCGAGGCAGTCATCAGCAGCACCAAGTCGATGATGGGCCATATGCTCGGCGCCACGGGTGCCATCGAGCTGGTGATCTGCGCCAAAACCCTGCAGACGGGCAAGGTTGCGCCGACCATCCATCTCGACCAGCCGGATCCCGAATGCGATCTCGACTATACGCCCCATACCGCCCGCGATTACGCGGCCGATATGACCATCAGCAATTCCTTCGGTTTCGGCGGGCAGAACGCCTGCGTGGCCCTGAGAAGAATATAAACAAAGATCAATATTATGGTAAGAGAAGAACTCAAGAACTACTTGCCGCATCGGGAACCGATGTTGCTCGTTGACGATGTGGTTGTCGATGACGGGATTTCCACGGGTCACTATCAGGTGCGCGGTGACGAATTTTTTCTTCAGGGCCACTTCCCCGGCTACCCTGTCGTTCCGGGCGTAATCCTCTGTGAGATCATGGGACAGTGCAGTTGCGCCCTGGTGCTCGAAGAACTCCCCGGACGCCTGACTTTCTATGCCGGCCTGGACAATGTGCGTTTCAAGAACCAGGTCCGTCCCGGCGACCTGCTCACGGTGACGGCCCATATCGCCAACCGCCGCGGCCTGACTTTCTTCATCGATGCAGAGGCCCGCGTAGACGGCAAGCTCTGTGCGAAAGGAACCCTGATTTTCATGTTGGTCGATAAACCTGAATAGTATTATGAAACTCCTTCAAGATAAAACCGCCCTGATTACCGGCGCATCGCGCGGGATCGGGCGTCGTCACGCCCTGCTCTTCGCAGAAGAGGGCGCGAATATCATCTTTACGGACCTCAAAGCCAACGACCAGAGCGATTCCCTGCTCGAGGAACTGCGTGCAAAGGGCGTCAGGGCGGATTTCGTCGCCTCGAATGCTTCGGATTTCGCACAGGCGCAGGAAGTGGCCGCATGGGTGGCCGAGCATTACGGCCGTCTCGACGTCCTGGTCAACAACGCGGGCATCACCCGCGACCAGCTCATTCTCCGGATGAGCGTGGAAGACTGGAACCTGGTGCTCGAGGTCAACCTCCGCTCGGTGTTCAATTATACGAAGGCCTTCGCGCCGATGATGATGCGGCAGCGCAGCGGCTCGATCGTCAACATCAGCTCGATTGTGGGTCTCAACGGCAACGCGGGCCAGTGCAACTATGCCGCCTCGAAAGCCGGCATCATCGGCTTCACGCGTTCCATCGCCAAGGAGCTCGGCTCGCGCGGCATCCGCTGCAACGCCGTGGCGCCCGGTTTCATCGAGACCCCGATGACACAGCAGCTTTCCGAAGGGGTCCGCAAGGAATGGATGAAACAGATTCCGCTGCATCGCGGCGGTCTCGACACCGACGTGGCGCACGTCTCCCTGTTCCTGGCCAGCGACCTGGCCGGTTACGTGACAGGACAGGTCATCAGCTGCGACGGCGGCCTTGCCATCAATTAACGAGAAAAGAAACCAACGATATGTCATTCAAGATAGTTGTTTTGGCCAAACAGGTTCCCGACACGCACAACGTCGGGGCCGATGCTATGAATGCGGACGGCACCGTGAACCGGGCCGCCCTGCCTGTCGTTTTCAATCCGGAAGACCTCAAGGCCCTGGAAATGGCGCTTCAGGTGAAAGACCTGGTGCCCGGTTCCACGGTCACCGTGGTGACGATGGGCCCGCCCCGCGCCGCCGAAATCATCAAGGACGCCCGCGACCGCGGAGCCGACGACGGCTTCGTGCTGAGCGACGCCCGTTTCGCCGGTGCCGATACGCTGGCCACCTCCTATGCCCTTTCCCAGGCAATCAAACAGTTGGGCAAGGTAGACCTGATTATGGGCGGCCGTCAGGCCATCGATGGTGATACCGCCCAGGTGGGTCCGCAAGTTGCCGAGAAGCTGGAGATTCCCCAGATCACCTATGCCGAAGAGCTGATTGCCGTCGAACCTCGTTCGATCACCCTCCGCCGCCGGCTGGAGCGCGGCACCGAGTGTGTCAAGGCCCAGCTGCCCGTGCTGGTGACAGTGACCTCCGCCGCGCAGGACTGCCGCTATCCCAACGTCCACCGGATGCTCCGTCTCGCCGGCGAAGAAGTCAAGATGATCAATGCCGACGGTATCGGCGCCGATATGGACCGGCTCGGCCTGAAAGGCTCGCCGACTAAGGTCAAGAAGATCGAGAGTGTCGTGCTCGCCCACAAGGAATCGGTCGTTCTCGAACCGACTGAGGCCGCACTCAACGAACTGACCGCTTCGCTGATCAAGGAGCATATTTTGTAGGATCCGAAAAACCGAGAATCGATGAACAACGTATTAGTATATTGCGAACTGTCGGAAAAGAACACGATTGCCGACATCAGTCTCGAGCTCTGCACCAAGGGTCGTCAGCTCGCAACCCGGCTGGGTGGCCGCCTGCAGGCCGCCGTTCTGGGCAGCGACGTGCGCGTCGCCGCCGAGTCGCTCTATCCCTATGGTGTGGATGAGGTGTTCCTGGCCGACGACAAGCGGCTTTCGCCCTATCGGACCCTGCCGCATTTCGATGTCCTTTCCAAACTGATCAAGGCGCAGCAGCCCGACATCGTGCTCTTCGGCGCCTCGAGCGTGGGCCGCGACCTGGCCCCGCGCATCGCTTCGTTCCTGCGTTGCGGCCTGACCGCCGACTGCACCCAGTTGGAGATCGGCGCCCACGAAGACGTCAAGACGGGCAAGACCTACGAGAACGTCCTCTACCAGATCCGCCCGGCCTTCGGCGGCAACATCATCGCCACCATCGTCTGCCCGGAAACCCGGCCGCAGATGGCTACGGTCCGCGAAGGCGTGATGAAAAAAGAGATCTTCGATCCGGCCCACAAGGGCACGATCGTTCCCGTGGCCGTCGAGGCTTCGCTCACGGAGGCCGACAAGGCCGTCGAGATCCTCAGCCGTGAGATCGAGGAGCAGAAAATCAATATCAAGGGCGCCCAGATCATCGTGGCCGGCGGCTACGGCATGGGCAGCCGTGAGAACTTCCAGCTGCTCCACAAGTTCGCCCGCCTGATCGGCGCGAGCGTCGGCGCCACCCGTGCCGCCGTCGACGCCGGTTTCTGCGAAGGCGAACGCCAGATCGGCCAGACGGGCGTCACCGTCCGTCCGAAACTCTACATCGCCTGCGGCATCAGCGGCGCCGTCCAGCACCGCGCCGGCATGGAGCAGAGTTCCAAGATCATCAGCATCAACACCGATCCCGACGCGCCCATCAACGCCATTGCCGATTACACGATCGTCGGCGACGTGATGACCGTCATCCCCCAGTTTATGGCCTGTTACAAGAATAATCTGAAATAATATGAACTTCTATACCGATAACGAGAGTCTCGCGTTTCATCTCCGTCATCCGGAGATGGGACAGGTGGTCGCAGTAAAAGAAAAAGATTTTGCCGAGGCGGGTGTGCATCCCGAAGCGCCGGCTTCCGCCGAAGAGGCGGTCGACCAGTACGACCGGGTCCTGAAACTGCTGGGTGAAATCGCCGGCGATGTGATCGCTCCCAATGCGGAAGAAGTCGATCACGTGGGTCCGACGCTCGCCGACGGCCGCGTCCAGTACGCGCCCGGTACCCGTCGCAATCTCGACGTGCTCATCCAGTCTGGTCTCTACGGCGTCTCGCTGGAGCGCAAGTATGACGGACTCAACCTGCCGCGTGCCGTGGTTGTGATGATGGCCGAGATGATCGCCCGCGCCGATGTGGGTTTCGCCACCATCTGGGGGCTGACCGACTGCGCCGATACTATCCAGGAATTCGGCTCCGATGCCTTGAAAGACAAGTATCTGCCCCGCATCTGCCAGGGTGCTACCTGCTCGATGGACCTCACCGAGCCCGACGCGGGCAGCGACCTGCAGTCGGTGCGCCTGAAGGCCACCTACGACGAAGCGGCCGGCTGCTGGCGCCTGAACGGTGTGAAGCGTTTCATTACCAACGGTGACGCCGACTTGCACCTCGTGCTGGCCCGCAGCGAAGAGGGGAGCACCGACGGTCGCGGCTTGTCGTACTTCGTGTTCGACAAGGCCGACGGCGGCATGACCGTGCGCCGCATCGAGAACAAAATGGGTATCAAGGGTTCGCCGACCTGCGAACTCCAGTTCACCAACGCCCCTTGCCAGATCGTGGGCGAACGCCGTCTCGGTCTGATCAAATACGTGATGTCGCTGATGAACGGCGCCCGTCTGGGCGTCGGCGCCCAGTCGATCGGCCTCTGCGAAGCGGCTTGCCGCGAAGCCGAAGCCTACGCCGCCTCGCGTGAGCAGTTCGGCCATCCGATCAAAGACTTCGTGGCCGTGCAGGACATCCTCGACCGGATGCGCGCCCGCACCGACGGCGCCCGCACGCTGCTGTATGAGACGGCCCGCTACGTCGACCTTTCGGCTTCGTCGCGCGCCGCATCCCGCGTGGCCGACATCCTGACCCCGCTGCTCAAACTCAGCGCCAGCGAGTTCGCCAACCGTTGCGCCTACGACTGCATCCAGGTCCACGGCGGCAGCGGCTTCATGAAGGAATACGCCTGCGAGCGGCTTTACCGCGACGCCCGTATCCTCTCCATCTACGAAGGCACGAGCCAGCTGCAGGTCGTGGCCGCCGTCAAAGGCATCGCCAACGGCGCCTACCTCAAGCAGATCGAAAGCTACGAAGCCCGCGTGGCCGAGGCCCTGGCCGCCACGTCCAACGCCGACGTCCAGGCCTGCCTCGACGTCCTGCGCAAGGCGACCGACGGCTACCGCCGCTTCTACACGCTGGCAACGGCCGACGGCACCACGAGCGAGCGCTTCGAACACGCTACGCGTGCGCTGACCGAGGTGCTGGCCAGCATCGTCATGGGCTACCTCCTCCTGCTCGACAGCCTCCGCGACGCCCGCTACCTGAAATCCTGCCGCTACTTCGTCCGCGAAGCCATCGGCCAGGTCAACCGCCACCTCGCGGTGCTGGAAAGCTGCTAGGCATCCTGCATATTTTTTTCGCTGCAACGGACTTTTTCCCATCGTGTCTGTTGCAGCGGAATTTTTTTATCTTTACGGCTTAATTTTTAAGCCTTATGAGTATCGACCGTTTTGAACTGGTCCGGGCATCTTTCGGGAAGAAAGCCCAGGCCGTGGACGCTCCGTCCCAAAAATCGTCCGAATATTTCGGCGCGTGCGTTTTCGACCGCGCCAAGATGCGCAAGTATCTCGATCCTGAAACGCTGGAAGCCCTGCTGGAATGCATCGACAAAGGCCACCCGCTTGACCGGGCCACCGCCGACGGTGTAGCCCGTGGTATGAAAGAATGGGCGCTTGAAAATCACGTAACCCACATTACCCACTGGTTCCAGCCGCTGACCGAAGGGACGGCTGAGAAACACGACTCGTTGATCGACCTCGACGGGAAAGGCGGCGTCATCGAGACTTTCGACGGCAGTTCGCTTGTCCAGCAGGAGCCTGATGCTTCGTCGTTCCCCAACGGCGGCATCCGTGCCACCTTCGAGGCCCGTGGCTATACGGCCTGGGATCCGACCTCGCCCGTTTTCATTCAGGAGGATACGCTTTGTATTCCTACGGTGTTCATCGCCTATACCGGTGAGGCGCTCGATTACAAGACGCCGCTCAAGCGCTCGATCAAGGCCGTTTCCGACGCAGCCGTTCCGATCTGCCGCCTCTTCGATCCGCGTGTGAACAAAGTGCGCTGCTATCTGGGCTGGGAACAGGAATATTTCCTGGTCGATGAAGACCTTTACGCGGCCCGGCCCGACCTGATGATTACCGGCCGGACGCTGATGGGCCACATGTCGTCGAAGAATCAGCAGCTCGGAGATCATTATTTCGGGGCGATTCCCGGGCGCGTAGCCGCCTTTATGCGCGAACTGGAAGTAGAGGCCCTGCGTCTCGGCATTCCGCTCAAGACCCGGCACAACGAGGTGGCGCCGAACCAGTTCGAGATGGCGCCGATCTATGGCGACGCCAATCTGTCGAACGACCAGAATCAACTGGTGATGAACCTGATGAACAACCTGGCCCGCAAGCATGGTTTCGTTGTACTGCTGCACGAAAAACCCTTTGCCGGAATCAACGGTTCGGGCAAGCACTGCAACTGGTCGCTGGGTACCGACACGGGCCGGCCGTTGATGGCGCCAGGACGCGACGCGACAGAGAATCTCCAGTTCCTGACGTTTTTCGTCAATGTGCTGATGGCCGTGCAGCGGCATAACGGTGTGCTGAAGGCCAGCATCGCCAGCGCGACCAACGCGCATCGCCTCGGCGGCCACGAGGCGCCGCCGGCCATCATCTCGGCCTTCCTGGGCCGCACGATGTCCGCCGTGTTGCGCAAGATCCTCGAAGTGCCGTCCGACACGCCTATCCAGATTGCCGGCAAGAAAGGCCGGAGTGTGGGCCTGATCGAGATTCCGGAGATTTTCGTCGACAATACCGACCGCAACCGCACCTCGCCGTTCGCTTTCACCGGCAACCGCTTCGAGTTTCGCGCCGTGGGCTCCAGCGCCAACTGCGCCGGCGCCCTCACGACGCTCAACGCGGCCGTCGCCGAGCAATTGCTCGATTTCAAGAAAGCGCTCGATGCGGAATTGGAGAAAGGGAAGCCCCTGCAGGTAGCCGTGATGGATACGCTGAAACCCATCATCGCGCAGATCATCGATGTGATTTGCTTCGACGGGAACGGCTATTCCGAAGAGTGGCAGAAAGAGGCCGTCCGCCGCGGTCTCGACGTCGAAACTCGCGTTCCCGAAATGTTCAAGGCGTTTACGACGCCGGGCTCCGTGTCGATGTTCACCCGGACGGGCGTCTATACTGAGAAGGAACTGGCTGCCCGCAATGAGGTGAAGTGGGACATCTATGTCAAGAAAGTCCAGATCGAAAGCCGCGTGATGGTCCGGATGGCGATCAATCACATCATCCCCGCTGCGCTGGAATACAAATCCCGGCTGCTGAAGGAAGTGTCGCTGCATCAGCAGGTGATGGGCGGTTTCGACGGCTGCCAGACCGAAGTCGAACTGGTCCGCCGCATCGGCGGCTACATCGAAGAAATCAGCGACCGCGCCGAGTCGATGCGCCAGGCCCGCAAGCGGGCCAACGCCATCGAAGACGAATGCGCCCGGGCTATGGCCTACTACGCCATCGCCCAGGACATCGAAGCCCTCCGCCGTCCGATCGACAAGTTGGAAGAGTTTGTCGACAACCAGCTCTGGCCCCTCCCGAAGTACCGGGAACTGTTGTTCATCAGCTAAAAGAAAAGTTTTTCTTGCTTTTATAAGTTTTAATTCGTTACTTTGTGGTGGAGACAAGCATAATCCCATGAATCTGATGTATATCCTGCTGGCCCTGTCCCTTTTGCTCCACGTCGTCTGATGCGGACAGGAAGCTGTTTAGTTATAAATTGAAACCGACCCCTTTCCCGTTCGCACAGGAAAGGGGTTTTTTTTATGCGAATAAGTTGTAAAATGTAATTTCCGAAATCCAACGAGATGAGTAAGCGTGTTTTTATTTTCGATACCACCCTTCGCGACGGGGAACAGGTACCCGGCTGCCAACTCAACACCGTGGAGAAGATTCAGATCGCCAAGGCGCTGGAAGAACTTGGCGTCGATGTCATCGAGGCCGGTTTTCCCATCTCCAGCCCCGGTGATTTCAATTCCGTGGTAGAAATCTCCAAGGCCGTGACCTGGCCGGTCATCTGCGGCCTGACCCGCGCGGTCGAAAAAGACATCGATGTCGCCGTCGAGGCGCTGAAATATGCCCGCCACAAGCGTATCCATACCGGAATCGGCACATCCGACAGCCACATCCGCTACAAGTTCAACTCCAACCGCGAGGAGATTATCGAACGGGCCGTGCGGGCTGTCAAATACGCCAAGAAATATGTGGAAGATGTCGAATTCTACGCCGAAGACGCCGGCCGCACGGAGAACGAATACCTCGCCCGGGTCATCGAGGCCGTGGTCAAGGCGGGCGCCACGGTGGTCAACATCCCGGACACGACGGGCTACTGCCTGCCGGAAGAGTACGGTGCCAAAATCCGCTACCTGGTGGAGCACGTGGACGGCATCCACAAGGCCGTCATCTCGACGCATTGCCACAACGACCTGGGCATGGCGACGGCCAATACGATGGCCGCCCTGCTCAATGGCGCCCGCCAGTGTGAGGTTACCATCAACGGCGTCGGCGAACGGGCCGGCAACACCGCCCTCGAGGAAATTGCGATGATTCTCAAGAGCCACAAGGAAATCGACCTGGAGACCAACATCAATTCCAAAAAGATCTACGGACTCAGCCGTACCGTGTCGAGCCTGATGAATATGCCGGTGCAGGCCAACAAGGCCATCGTGGGCCGCAATGCGTTCGCCCATTCCTCCGGTATCCACCAGGACGGCGTGATCAAGGATATGAGTACCTATGAGATCATCGATCCGAAAGACATCGGTCTCGACGGCAATGCCATCGTGCTGACGGCCCGCAGCGGCCGCGCGGCCCTGCGCACCCGGCTCGAGGCGCTCGGCGTCAGATTGTCGGAAGAGAAACTCGACAAGACCTATCAGGAGTTCCTCCGTCTGGCCGACAAGAAAAAGGACATCGGCGACGAAGACCTGCTGGTGCTTTCCGGAATGGACCGCAGCGACGACCATCACGTGAAGCTGGAGTTCCTTCAGGTGACCAGCGGTGTGGGCGTCCGGCCCGTGGCCAGCATCGGTCTGGACATCGCCGGCGAGAAATTCGAGGCGGCGGCGGTCGGAAACGGCCCGGTGGACGCCGCCATCAACGCCCTGAAAGAAATCATCAAGCGCCCGATGGTTCTCAAGGAATTCACCATCCAGAACATTACCAAGGGATCGAACGACGTGGGAAAAGTCCATATGCAGGTGGAGCACGAGGGCAAGCTGTACTACGGTTTCAGCGCCAACACCGACATCGTGGCCGCCTCGGTGGAGGCCTACATCGACTGTATCAATAAATTCAAGCAGGTATGAATACCCTTTTCGACAAAATCTGGGATGCACACGTCGTACAGCACGTGGAAGACGGGCCCGACCAACTCTATGTCGACCGGCTTTACTGCCACGAAGTGACGAGCCCGCAGGCTTTCGAAGGCTTGCGTGCCCGCGGCATCCGCTGCTTCCGTCCGGAAAAGATCGTCTGTATGCCCGACCACAATACGCCGACCCACGACCAGGACAAACCCATCGCGGACCCGGTGTCGCGCCGGCAAGTCGAGGCGCTGGCTGCCAACGCGGCTGAGTTCGGCCTGACGCACTACGGGATGATGGACCCCCGCAACGGCATCATCCACGTGGTCGGGCCGGAACGCGGCCTTTCGCTGCCGGGGATGACGATTGTCTGCGGGGATTCCCACACCTCCACGCACGGGGCGGTGGGAGCCGTTGCCTTCGGCATCGGTACCAGCGAAGTGGAAATGGTGATGGCTTCCCAGTGCATCCTGCAGCCTAAGCCGCGCTCGATGCGGATCCGCATCGAAGGGACGCCGGGACCGGGTGTCACGGCCAAGGATATGGCGCTCTATCTCATGCAACGGCTGACCACGGCCGGCGCAACCGGACATTTCGTGGAATATGCCGGCAGCGCGGTCCGCGGCCTTTCGATGGAAGGACGGCTTACGCTGTGCAACCTCTCGATCGAGATGGGTGCCCGTGGCGGGATGGTCGCCCCCGACGAGGTCACCTTCGCTTATCTGAAAGACAAGGAATTTGCGCCCAAGGGCGAGGACTGGGACCGTGCGGTGGCACGGTGGCGTACGCTGCGCAGCGGCGATGACGCCGTCTTCGACCGTGAAGTCGTGTACGACGCGGCGGACATCGCCCCGATGATTACCTATGGTACGAATCCCGGAATGGGTATGCCCGTCGACGGGACCATCCCTGCCGATGCAGCGGACAAGGCGCTGCGTTATATGGGATTCCGGGCCGGAGAGCGGCTCCTCGGCAAACCGGTGGACTATGTGTTCCTGGGTGCCTGTACGAATGGCCGGATCGAAGATTTCCGGATGTTTGCATCCTTGGTCCGGGGCCGCTGCAAGGCCCCGGGCGTGACAGCCTGGCTGGTGCCGGGATCCTGGGAGGTCCAGCGGCAGATCGTAGCCGAGGGGCTTGACCGGGTGCTGGCTGAAGCCGGTTTCGAAATCCGGCAGCCGGGTTGTTCCGCCTGTCTGGGTATGAACGACGACAAGGTCCCTTCCGGAAAATACTGTCTCTCGACCAGCAACCGGAATTTTGAAGGGCGGCAGGGCCCGGGCGCCCGGACCCTGCTTGCCAGTCCGCTGACTGTGGCCGCGGCTGCCGTCACCGGCGTCATCACCGATCCCCGTACAATATGAAACAGAAATTCAATATCATCGAAAGCACCTGTGTCCCCCTTCCGCTCGAGAACGTGGACACCGACCAGATCATCCCGGCGCGATTCCTGAAATCCACCAGCCGCGACGAACGTTTCTTCGGCGAGAACCTGTTCCGTGACTGGCGCTACCGTGACGACGGGACGCCAGACCCCGGCTTTGTGCTCAACGATTCCCGCTACGGCGGTGAAATCCTGCTGGCGGGCCGCAACTTCGGCTCGGGTTCCAGCCGCGAACACGCTGCGTGGGCGATTGCAGGATATGGGTTCAAGGTGGTGATTTCCAGTTTTTTCGCCGATATCCACAAGAACAATGAACTCAACAATTTCGTGCTGCCGGTCGTAGTTTCGGACGATTTCCTGGCCGAACTCTTTTCCACGGTGAAAGCCGATCCGTCGGCCCGGGTGCGCGTCGACGTGCCGGCCCAGACCGTGACCAGCCTGGCCACTGGCCGCAGTGAGTGTTTCGAATTGAACGCCTACAAGAAATATTGTCTGATGAATGCCCTCGACGACATCGACTACCTGCTGGAGCAGCGGCCGAAGATCGAGGCGTATGAACGGAAGAACGTATGATAATCCCATTGGAACATGAAACTGAATATCGCTAAACTGCCGGGCGACGGAATCGGCCCGGAAGTCGTGGAAGAAGCCGTCAAAGTAGTGGAAGCCGTGTGCCGCAGGTTCGGACACGAAGTTTCCTGGCACTTCGCTTTTGCGGGTGCCTGCGCCATCGACCGTTTCGGCGACGCTTTCCCGGAAGAGACTTACCGGACCTGCGTGGACGCCGACGCGGTTCTGTTCGGCGCCGTGGGCGATCCGCGCTATGACAACGATCCCACCGCAAAGGTGCGGCCGGAGCAGGGCCTGCTGGCCATGCGCAAGAAACTCGGCCTTTATGCCAACCTGCGCCCCGTGGAAACCTTCAAGTCGCTGGTACACAAGTCCCCGTTGAAAGAAGACCTGGTGGACGGAGCCGATTTCCTCGTGATCCGCGAACTGACCGGCGGCATGTATTTCGGCGAGAAAGGCCGGCGCGACAACGGTGATACCGCCTTTGATACGAACATCTACCACCGTTACGAGATCGAACGGATCCTGAAACAGGCCTTTACATACGCAATGCAACGGCGCGGGCACCTGACCGTCGTGGACAAGGCCAACGTCCTGGAGTCGTCCCGCCTGTGGCGGCAGATCGCTCAGGAAATGGCCCCTGGCTATCCGGAAGTGACGACAGACTATATGTTCGTGGACAACGCCGCGATGAAACTCATCACGGGACCGAAGTTTTTCGACGTCATCGTGACGGAAAACACCTTCGGCGACATCCTCACCGACGAGGCCAGCGTGGTGTCCGGCTCGATGGGCCTGCTCGCTTCCGCCTCCGTCGGCGAGAAGACCGGCGTCTATGAGCCCATCCACGGTTCCTGGCCGCAGGCGGCGGGGAAGGGAATCGCCAACCCCGTTGCAGCCATCCTTTCGGCAGCCATGATGTTTGAATATGCTTTCGGCCTGATGGCCGAAGGCAAAGCTATCCGGCAGGCTGTCGCTGATTCGCTGGCGGCGGGTATCGTGACGGACGACCTGGCCGGCGGCGGGAAAGCTTATACCACGTCGCAGGTCGGCGACTGGATTGCAGACAGAATCAATGAACAATAAAACTTCAAACTATGATAGACTGGAAAACCATAGGCTTTGACGCCTACCGGACACGGACAGTCGCCGTGTCTTACTTCAAGGACGGAGCGTGGTCTCCGGCCACGACCACGGAAACTTTCTCCTTTACGCTCGATCCGTTCGCACAGTGTCTCCACTATGCCATTTCCGTCTTCGAGGGCTTCAAGACTTTCCGGCAGAAGGACGGCCGCATCGCGATGTTCCGTCCCGACCAGAACGCCGCCCGAATGGTCCGTTCGGCCAATTATCTCGGGATGCCCACACCGCCTGAAGACTTGTTCCTGGAGATGAGCGAAATGTGCGTGAAGGGCAATATGGAATTCCTGCCGCCCTATGGCTATGGTGCGTCGTTGTATATCCGGCCGCTCCTTTTCGCGGTGCATCCGCAGATGCAGCTCGTCCCTTATCCCGAAGCCATCTTCGCGGTGATGTGCGCCCCGGTGGGGTCGTACTATGGAGATTATCTCAAGTCGTGCGCCGCCGTCATTCCGGGCAACTACGACCGTTCGGCACCCAAGGGATCGGGATCCTACAAGATCAGCAGCAACTACGCCACGACCTTCGTACCCTATCGCCGCGCCCACGACCAGGGATATACGGAACTGCTCTACCTGAATTCATCCACGCGGGAGTATGTCGACGAGTTCGGCTCCTCCAATTTCTTCGGTATCCGCGACAACACGTATATCACGCCGCTCTCCGACAGCGTGCTGCCTTCTGTCACCAACAAGACGCTCCGTACCGTGGCGGCCGATCTCGGAATGAGAGTCGAGCAGCGTCCGATCCCGTTCGAAGAACTGGCTACGTTCGAGGAGGCGGCCGGCTGCGGCACGGCGGTGGTCATCACGCCCATCTCCCACATCGATGTCAAACCGGTCCTGGAAGAACCCGTCATCACGCGTTCGTTCCGCTACGGCCCCGACGGCAGTGTGGGCGCAATATGCCAAAAACTCTATAAACAGATAACCGGCGTCCAGTTCGGCGAGATCGAAGACACGCACGGCTGGTGCCGGTACATTGACTTATAGGGGTTTATACTCATCCCACGCCTTGACGGGCAGTTCTTCCGGTTTCAGGCGGCAGAAAGCCCGGATATAGGCTGTGGCCAGGCGCGAGTTGGTGATCAGCGGCACGTTGAAGTCGATGGCGGCGCGGCGGATGCGGTAGCCGTTGGTCAGTTCGCCGTGGGTAAAATTCTTGGGGATGTTGACGACCAGGTCGACGCGGTGCTCCCGGATGAGTTCCACGACATTGGCGTGCTCGACGAGCCGGGCCGGAATGCCGTTCTCGTTGAGGTAGCGGCTGGTTCCTTCCGTGGCATAGAGCGTGAATCCTTTCTGGTCCAGAAGCTGGCAGGCTGGCAGCAGGTCGGCTTTCTGGATGGCGTTGCCCGACGAGATGAGAATGGCCCCCTGCGGAATGTGATGCCCGACCGAGAGCATCGCCTCGAGCAGGGCCTCGTCGAAATTGTCGCCGATGCAGCCCACCTCGCCGGTCGAAGCCATATCGACACCCAGGACCGGGTCGGCCTGGTTCAGGCGCGAGAAGGAGAACTGGGATGCCTTGATGCCGACATACGGCAGTTCGAAGGCATCGACGGTGTCGGCGGCGGGATGTTCGCCGAGCATGCAGCGCACGGCCAGGTCGATGAAGTCCGTCTTGAGGATCTTGGAGACGAAAGGGAAGCTGCGGGAAGCCCGCAGGTTGCATTCGATGACCTTCACACGCCCCTCGTGAGCAAGGAACTGGATGTTGAACGGTCCTGTGATGTGAAGTTCGGCGGCGATGGCGGCGGCCACGCGCCGGATCTGGGCGGCCGTCACGCAGTAGAGTTTCTGCGGCGGGAACTGAATGGTGGCATCGCCCGAATGTACGCCGGCATATTCGATGTGCTCGGAGATGGCGTGCGCCACGATCCTGCCCCCGTCGGCCACCGCGTCGAATTCGAACTCCTTGCTGCGCTGGATGAATGAGCTGATGACGACGGGATGCTCTTCCGATACCTCGACGGCCATCTCCAGGAAAGTATGCAGGTCGGCCAGCGAGTAACACACGTTCATCGCCGCGCCCGAAAGGACATAGGAAGGCCGCACCAGCACGGGAAAACCTACCTCGTCCACGAAGTGTTCGATCTCGGCCATCGTGGTGAGAGCCTGCCAGCGCGGCTGCGAGATGCCCAGGCGGTCGACGACCGAGGAAAACTTCCCGCGGTCTTCCGCCCGGTCGATATCGTCGGCGGAAGTGCCGAGGATATGGACGCCGCTCCGGGCGAGCGGCAGCGCCAGGTTGTTCGGAATCTGTCCGCCGACGCTCACGATCACGCCGTAAGGGCGTTCTACGGAGCAGATCTCCAGCACGGTCTCAAAACTGAGTTCGTCGAAGTACAGACGGTCGCAGCTGTCGTAGTCGGTCGAGACGGTCTCGGGATTGTAGTTGATCATCACGGCCTGCCAGCCCCGCTTGCGCAGGGTGTTCACGGCGCCGACGCCGCACCAGTCGAATTCGACGCTGCTGCCGATGCGGTAGGCCCCTGAGCCGAGTACGATGACCGTGTGCGAGCCGTAGCTCGGAATGATGTCGTTCTTCGTCCCGTTATAGGTGAGATACAGGTAGTTGGTCGCAGCCGGGAACTCCGCTGCCAGTGTGTCGATCTGCTTGATGCAGGGCCGGATGCCCAAGGCGAGCCGGCGGGTACGGACTTCCTCTTCCGGCCTGTGATACACGCGCCCGATCTGGATGTCGGAGAAGCCCTGCCGCTTGGCCTTGAGGAAGAGTTCGCGTCCGACGCTTCCCAGGTCGGGACAGGCTTCGAGTTCCCGGTAGGTGGTTTCCAGATTGTCGAGCTTGTCGAGGAACCATTTGTCGATATGTGTCAGTTCGTGGATCCGGTCCACGCTGTAGCCCGACTCGAAAGCGGCCGCGATCGCGAAGATGCGGGTGTCGGTAGGATGCCGGAGCGCCCAGTCGAGGTCTTCCGTCTTGTAAGGTTTGTTGCAGACGAATCCGTTGGCGCCCTGGCCGATCATCCGGAGTCCTTTCTGGACGGCCTCCTCGAAGGTCCGGCCGATGGCCATCACTTCGCCGACGCTTTTCATGCTGGAGCCGATCTCCCGCGAAACGCCTTTGAATTTGGCCAGGTCCCAGCGGGGAATCTTGCACACAACGTAGTCGAGAGCCGGTTCGAAGAAAGCGGGCGTCGTCTTGGTTACGGAATTCTTCAGCTCGAAGAGACCGTAGCCCAGGCCGAGTTTCGCGGCCACGAAGGCGAGCGGATAGCCCGTGGCCTTCGAGGCCAGCGCCGACGAACGGCTGAGGCGTGCATTGACTTCGATGACACGATAGTCTTCTCCGTCAGGACTGAAAGCATACTGTACATTGCATTCGCCCACAATGCCCAGATGGCGCACGATATCGATGGATTTCTTGCGCAGGAAGTGGAATTCGTCGTTGGTCAGGGTCTGTGACGGGGCGACCACGATGCTCTCGCCGGTATGGATGCCCAACGGGTCGAAGTTTTCCATATTGCAGACCGTGATGCAATTGTCGTAGCTGTCGCGGACCACTTCGTATTCGATCTCCTTCCAGCCTTTGAGCGATTTCTCGACCAGGATCTGGGGCGAGAAGGCGAAGGCCTTCCGGGCGGCGGCTTCGAGTTCCGCAGGCGTGTCGCAGAAGCCGGAACCGAGTCCGCCCAGGGCATAGGCTGCCCGCAGGATCACGGGATAGCCGATCTCTCCGGCTGCCGCACGGGCCTCTTCCAGGGTGGCGGCGGCATGGGACCGGATGGTCTTTACGCCGATTTCGTCGAGGCGTTTGACGAAGAGGTCCCGGTCTTCGGTGTCGATGATCGACTGGACCGGAGTGCCCAGCACGCGGACACCGTTCTGCTGCAGGAATCCGCTCCGGTAGAGCTCGACGCCGCAGTTGAGGGCGGTCTGGCCTCCGAAAGAAAGGAAAATGCCCTGCGGCTTTTCCTTTTCAATGACCTTTTTGACGAAGGGCGGGGTGACGGGCAGGAAGTAGATCTTGTCGGCGATGCCCTCGGAGGTCTGGACCGTGGCGATGTTGGGATTGACGAGCACGGTTTCGATGCCTTCTTCCCGCAAGGCCTTCAAGGCTTGTGAACCGCTATAGTCGAATTCTCCCGCTTCTCCGATTTTCAACGCGCCGGAGCCCAGGAGCAGTACTTTCCGTATGGTCTTGTCAAGCATTTCTTACAGTTTGGAGATGAATTCATCGAACAGGAATTCCGTATCGACCGGGCCGCTCGAGGCTTCCGGATGGAACTGGGCGGAGAAAAACGGCTTGGTCTTGTGCCGGATTCCCTCGTTGGTGCCGTCGTTCATATTGACGAACAGGGGCTCCCAGTCCGGGCCGAGCGTGGCGGTGTCCACCGCGAAGCCGTGGTTCTGCGATGTGATGAAGCAGCGGTCGGTCCCGCACTGGCGCACGGGCTGGTTGTGGCTGCGGTGTCCGTATTTGAGTTTGTAGGTGTGGCCGCCGGCCGCCCGGCTGAGCAACTGGTTGCCCATACAGATGCCGAATACCGGCTTGTCGCCGGCGAGCGCCTTGCGCAGGTGTTCCACGGTGACGTCGCACAGCGCCGGGTTGCCCGGGCCGTTGGAGATGAACAGCCCGTCCCATTCCAGCGTGTTGAAATCGTAGTCCCAGGGGACGCGGACCACTTCGATGCCCCGGGCCGTCAGGCAGCGGATGATCTGGTGCTTGACGCCGCAGTCCACCAGCACGACCCGTTTCGCCCCGCTGCCGTAGCGTATGACCTCGCGGCAGCTGACCGCCGCCACCTGATTCTCCAGATTCGGGTCGGGGAATGCCGCGGGCGCCGGGCTTCCCGCCGGCACGATGGCGCCGAGTTTTGCCCCTTCGTCGCGGAGCAATTGCACCAGCACGCGGGTGTCGATGCCGCAGATGCCGGGGATATGCTGTTCCTGCAGCCACTGGCCCAGGCTCTTGGCCGCGTCCCAGTGGCTGTATTTCTCACTGTAGTCGGCGATGACCAGACCCCGTACGTGGATGCGTTCCGATTCGAAGCGGGTGCACAGGCCCTGTTCGTCGGGCTGTTCGTCCGGTATGCCGTAATTGCCCACGAGGGGGAAACTGACGCAGAGGATCTGTCCGCTGTAGGAGGGATCGGTCAGGCTTTCCGGATAGCCGACCATCGCAGTGGAGAAGACGATCTCGCCTTCTGCGGGGCCGTCGTATCCGAAGCTCCACCCCGGGAATTCCCTGCCGTCTTCCAGCAGGAGTGTGGCTCTTTTCCGTTTCATCGCGTTACCAGGCGGCGGCCGCCTCCATTTCGGCCGCTATCTCATCCGTACACAGCTTGCCGATGCTCCCGATATGGGTGTGGCCCAGGTCGGAAACCTTGAGCGTGGCCGGAGCGGGTCCTTCGTAGTGGAAACGACCCTCGTTCACTTCGACGCCGACCTGGCGGTAAGCCTCCCGGAACGGGATGCCGGAGAGGACCCGGCGGTTGACTTCTTCCACGGTAAAAAGATACTTGTACTTCGGATCCTCGAAAATGTGTTCGTTCACTTCGAGATGCTGCAACATATAGTCGGCCATCTGCAGGCAGTCGTGCATCCAGTCCAGGGCCGGGAACAGGATCTCCTTGAGAAGCTGGAAGTCGCGATGGTAGCCGTGGGGGAGGTTGCCCGAGAGCAGGGCGATCTCGTTGGGGGTCGACAGGATCTGGTTGCAGCGTCCGCGCAGGATCTCCCATACGTCGGGATTCTTCTTGTGGGGCATGATGCTGCTGCCGGTGGTCAGTTCGTCGGGGAAGTGGATGAAGCCTTGCCCCGGACTCATCCCGAAGATGCAGTCGGCGGCCAGTTTGTTGAGGGTCAGGGCGATGCTTCCCAGTGCCGAGGCCACCGCCAACTCGCATTTTCCGCGCCCGAGCTGGGCGGCGATGCTATTGTACACCGGCGTGTCGAAGCCCAGCAGCTGTGTGGTCAGAGAGCGGTCGAGCGGGAAGGAACTGCCATAGCCGGCAGCCGAGCCGAGCGGGTTGCGGTTGACAACGCGGTAGGCGGCGCTGAGCTGCCGCATATCGTCGGCCAGGGTCTCGGCATAGGCGCCCAGCCAAAGGCCGAACGACGAAGGCATCGCCAGCTGGCCGTGCGTATAGCCCGGCAGCGGCACCTCCTTGTACTGCTCGCTCAGTTCCTGGAGTGTCTGGAACAGGGTCAGGACCTCTTTCCGCACCTGTTGCAGTTCGTCGCGCAGGAAGAGTTTGATGTCCACCATCACCTGGTCGTTGCGCGAGCGTCCGGCGTGGATTTTCCGGCCCAGGTCGCCCAGCGAGCGGGTGAGAAGGAGTTCGACTTCCGAGTGGATGTCTTCCACGTCGTCTTCCAGTTCGAAATTGCCGGCGTTGACCGAGACGAGGATGCGCTTGAGGCCTTCGTCGAGCCGGGTCCGTTCATCGGGCGTGAGCAGCCCGATCGTTTCGAGCATCTTGATGTGGGCCCGGGAGCCCTCGATGTCATAGGCGGCGAGCCGCAGGTCGAGGATGCGGTCCTGCCCGACCGTGAACCGTTCCACGACGTCCGTGGCGGCGGTTCCTTTATTCCAGAGTGTTTTCATTGAATGATTCGATCAGTGCGGTATACAGGGCGATGCCCGCTTCGATTTCCGAAACGCGGATGAATTCGTCGGCTTTGTGGGAACGCGCGGAGTCGCCCGGCCCCAATTTGATCGCGTCGCAGGGGAGTTGCATCCAGTCGGACGAAGTGGGGGAGGAAAACGTGTCGATGCCGAGTTTGGCCGCCGCTTTCCGCAGGGGAGAATCGGCAGCGGTCGCCGAGGCGCGGTGCAACAGGTTGCGTGCCTGGAGATGGCTCTTGCAGATGTCCTGCAATTCGTCGAGAATCTCTTTCGGCGTATAGAGTTCGTTGGGACGGATGTCGATCACGAAACGGCAGCGGTCGGGAATCACGTTGTGGGCCGTTCCGGAGAGAATCTGCGTGACGTTAAGCCGGACTTCCCCCATTTCCTGCGAGATGCGCGTGAAGCGGTGTCCGCGGAGACGGGCGATGTCGTCCATTGCGAGATAAAGGGCGTTGACCCCGTCGTTGCGGGCGGCGTGGCCGCTCTGGCCGAAGGCGTCGCCGTCGATCACCAGCAGGCCGCGCTCGCTTGTGGCTGCCTGAAGGCCCGTCGGTTCACCGACAATGGCCCAGTCGGGTTTCGGGAGCCAGTCCGGTGAGGCAGGTTCCCTGGAGAACGGGCCGTCGGGTCCGAAAAGCCACCGGACTCCGTCGGGGCCGGAGCATTCTTCTTCCCGGACGAGCATCAGCAGCAGGTTGAAGGGCAGTTTTTTTCCGTAATAATGGCGCAGTACCGCCAGCATCGCCACGACGCTTCCTCCGTCGTCGTTGGAACCGAGTCCCCAGACGATATCCGGGTCCGTTCCCGGATCATAGGGGTCCCGGGTGTAGCCGGCAGCCGGCGGCACCGTGTCGAGATGGGCGATCAGGGCCAGGGTTTTCTTTGCAGGGTCGGGCGGGGCTGCCGCCGCTACGATATTCCCTTTCGGCGTGCTGTAGGCCAGACCGTTCCGGTCAAGCCACCAGCTGATCCACGCGACTGATGCTTCCTCGTTGAACGATTGCGTCGGGGCGTGTACCATATGCCGCAGGAGATCGATCACATCGCTGTCATTCTTCATAAGGCAGTTCCTCCGGGTGGTTTCCGTAATACATCCTGAGCGGGTTGGACAGCAGCTTGATGAAGCCCTTGGCTTCTTCGGCGCTCCAGCCTTTCTGGGTTTCTCCATATTCGCCGAGTTTCGATTTCAGCAGGTCGTCGGGCGAGTCTACACCTACCGTCGAGAACCCCCGGGGACGCAACTCCAGGGTCACCGTACCGTTGACGTGGCGCTGGCTGCTCTCGAGCATCGCCTCGATGTCGCGCATCACCGGCTCCAGATACTGGCTCTCGTGAAGGAACATCCCGTACCAAGTGCCCACCTGGTCTTTCCAGTACTGCTGCCACTTCGACAGCGTGAATTTCTCAAGGAATCTGTGTGCACCGATGATCAGCATCGGGGCGGCGGCCTCGAAGCCCACGCGTCCTTTTATGCCGATGATGGTGTCGCCCACGTGCATGTCGCGGCCTATGCCCCAGGCGGCGCCGACGGCTTCGACCGCCTTGACCGCAGCAACTTTGTCGTCGTAGGAGACGCCGTTCACGCCGACGAGTTCACCTTCCTTGAAGTCGAGCGACAGGATTTCAGAGCCCTCTTTCTCCACCTGTTTCAGGTAGGCCGATTCGGGCAGGCCCTGTTTCGAGTCGAGGATTTCGCCGCCGCAGATCGATGTACCCCAGAGGCCCACGTTGTAGGAATACTTCAGTTTGGCGAAATCGGCCGGGAAACCGTGCGCGTTGAGGTAATCCACTTCCTGCTGCCGGCTGAGGTTGCCGTCGCGGGTAAGGGTGATGATCTTCACGCCGGGACACATCACCTGGAACACCATGTCGAAGCGGACCTGGTCGTTGCCGGCCCCGGTGGAGCCGTGGGCGATGGCCGAGGCGCCGGTCTCCTTGGCGTAACGTGCGACGGCCATCGCCTGGAACAGCCGCTCCGATGACACGGAGATGGGATAGGTCCCGTTGCGCAGGACGTTGCCGAAGATCATATACTTCAGGCTCTTTTCATAGTATTCCTGTGTGATGTCGATCGCGGTGAATTTCGATGCGCCCAGTTTGTAGGCGTTGACCTCGTTGGTCTTCATCTGCTCGGGACTGAAGCCGCCGGTATCGGCGCATACGGCGTGGACCTCGTAGTCCGTCTCGTTGGACAGCCAGGACACGGCGTAAGAGGTGTCAAGCCCTCCGCTGTAGGCTACCACGACCTTCTCTTTCTCCTTTGGATGCTGGATTTTCAGATGTTCCTTCGGGTCGTACAGCAGGCCGGTGCAGATGCAGACGCGGTAGTTCTGCTCTTTCAGCACCGGGAAGTTGCGGCAGCCTTCGCACCCCTTCCAGAACTCCAGGTCGTCGGTCAGGTCGTCGTAGGTCACCGGTCGGAAGCCGAACTCATAGTTCATTTTCATTACGGCGGACGAGGTGGTCATCGAAAAGATCTTGGCGTTCGGGAAAAGTTTTCGCGAGAGGATGAAGGTCTGCTCCTTGATGCGCTTGGCGATGCCCAGGGAGCGGAATTTTTCCGGTACGATGAGGCCGGAATTGGCTACGAAGCTTTTCCCGCCCCACGATTCGATGTACGAGAAACCGGCAAATTCCCCGTCATCGGTCAGGGCGATGACGGCTTTTCCGGCCAGGATCTTGTCGCGGATATATTCGGGAGTACGCCGGGCGATACCGATTTTGTCGCCCAGTGAAGACAGATAGAGTTCGTGGCACACGGACTCTGCATAGGGGAGGTGGCTCTCGTCGGCCACAAGGACATTCACGTTCATAAGATAAGTTAATTCATTTATTCAATCAACCGTGCCCGGATTCCCGGGATGAATTTTTCAAGAAACGACAGGAATCCGCTGTGGGAAACCCCTTCCCGCAAGACCAGGAGCAGGGTGTTTTCGCCGGCGATCGTCCCCATCAGGTCGGGGTGACTGTGCTCGTCGACCAGGGCGCCCACCATATTTGCGCAGCCCGGCAGCGTCTTGATGATTCCCATCTGGCCGGAAAAGCAGAGGCTTACGATACTCTCGCCGGCCCGGCTCTCCGAAAGCAGGATGGCCTGCGGCGTACGTGCCATTTCAGGAATGGTGTAACGGTATTGGCCGTCTGCGTCGAGCTGTTTGGTTATGTGCAGTTTCCGCAGGTCGCGCGATAGCGTGGCCTGGGTGGTCCGGATACCCCGCTCCGCCAGAAGCCCGAGGAGTTCCTCCTGGCTCCGGACGGCCTGCGATCGGACCAGTTCCTGTACAATATTTATGCGGTTATTCATTTTATGGGCGATATTTAGAATATTTATTCAATAATGGCGCAAATGTATAAATAATTATTCAATGTTGTGCAGATTCATACATTTATTTGCACCGTTTTCTGTGATTTTTCATCGATTCGCTGCGGGCCACGTTTTTTTTGTTACCTTTGTAAATTACGAAGTAATAAACGAGTGTTTTGAAAAAGAGCGAGACGGGAAGAAGAGGAGAGGACCTGGCGTTGGCCTGGATGCAGGACCACGGATTCCGCCTGCTGGACCGCAACTGGCGGAGCGGCCATAAGGAACTGGACCTGGTAATGGAGGGTGATGAACGCGTGCATATCGTCGAAGTAAAGACGATGACGCCGCCCCTGCTGATCCAGCCGTTCGAGAAAGTGGATCCTGCGAAGCAGGGCCGGCTGGTTGCGGCGGCCCGCCACTACATTGCACAACGGCAGGTGACTCGCGAGGTGCAGTTCGACGTGGTATCGGTAGTCCTTGGCGACGGGCAGCCGCAGGTGGAATACATCCCCGAAGCCTTTCTCCCGATCTGGAAACGATTATAACCGACTTTATATATGAACCATAACCACTATTGTATCATTATGGCGGGCGGTATCGGCAGCCGTTTCTGGCCTGTCAGCCGCCAGTCCCGTCCGAAACAGTTCATCGACATCCTCGGCATAGGGAAAACCTTCCTTCAGATGACCTTCGAACGCTACGCCGCCATCGTTCCCGAGGAAAATATCCTCATCGTCACGGCCGAGCGCTACTACAGCCTGGTCAGGGAGCAGCTTCCCCAGGTGTCCGACGACAACATCCTCCTCGAACCCTACAAGCGCAACACGGCGCCCTGCGTGGCCTACGCCACATACAAACTCCTAAAAAAGAATCCCGCAGCCACGGTCGTCGTGGCCCCATCCGACCACTTGATCATCGGGGAAGACGCCTTCCGTGACACAATCCGGGCGGCTCTCGAGACGGCATCCGGGACCGACCGGCTCTACACCATCGGCATCGACCCCACGCGTCCGGAGACCAACTACGGTTACATCCAGGTCAACAAGGCGGCCGCCAACCGTGTCGGCGACCACGAATCTTATCAGGTCAAGACTTTTACTGAAAAACCCAATGCCGACCTGGCGCGCGTCTTTCTCGAGACGGGCGAATTCTTCTGGAATTCCGGTATGTTCATCTGGAACCTTCAGGCCATCAAGGCGGAACTGGAGCGCTGCCTCCCCGAAGTGACGACGCTGTTCCGGGGAGGTGAGGCGGTCTATTACACGCCGGGCGAGAAAGATTTCATCCGACGCGTGTATGAGGACTGTCCGGCCATCTCCATCGACTACGGCGTGATGGAGAAAACCCGGAAAGCCTGGGTTTTCCTCTCCAATTTCGGCTGGAGCGACCTCGGCACCTGGGATTCGGTGTATGAGCGCGTTTCCAAGGACAGCGACGGCAATGTGATCAGCGTTCCCGTCCCGATGGTCGACGAGGTGAAAAATTCCGTCGTCCTGTGCGGCGACAAGGAAAAGCTTGTTGTGGCGCGCGGTTTTGAAGATTTGATGGTGATCGACATGCCCGACGTGCTGCTGGTCTGCCGTCGCGACGACAAGACCGTCAAGGACATCGTGACCGACCTTACGATGAAAGACAAGGTTGACCGTTACTTGTAGAGATTTGCAACCCATGAAAGAAAACCGTCTGAAAATATCTGTCCAGTCCGAAATCGGTGCACTGGACGCCGTCCTGCTGCATACCCCGGGCACCGAAGTTGAAAATATGACACCCCGGATGGCGCAGCGTGCCCTGTACAGTGATATCCTGAATCTGGCCATCGCCCGCAAGGAATACGAGCAGATCGAGGGCGTGCTCTCCAGCGTTGCGCACGTTTATCAGGTACGTGACCTGCTTGCGCGGGTGCTCGACAATCCGGAGCATCGCCGGGAACTGGTTACCCGTATCTGCATCGCCGAACAGGCTGGCAATTGCTTCGCCACCTTGATGGCGATGCCTACGCCGCAGCTGGTCAAGGCATTGATCGAAGGTCTTCCGGCCAAGATCGACACCCTGACCGCCTTCCTGAACGAGGACTATTACTCGCTTTTCCCGCTCTATAATTTTTATTTTACCCGCGATTCTTCCGTCACCATCGGAAACAATGCGCTGATCTGCCGGATGGCCAACCAGGTCCGCGCCCGCGAAGCGATGATCATGGATGCAATCTACCGCTGCAGCGGGGCTTTCGATTGCGGTACCATCGACTTGCAGAATCCGGCCGTGACCGACGGCAAACTGTTTATTGAAGGCGGCGACGTGCAGATCGCACGCGATGATATCCTTGTCATCGGCAACGGTATGCGTACCAGCGCCTCGGGCATCGATGCCCTGATCCGGCACTTCTGTGAGCAGGCTCCCGCAGGAAAACGGCACATCATCGTGCAGCAGCTGCCCTCCGCTCCGGAATCGTTCATCCATCTCGATATGGTATTCACGATGCTCGACCGCGACAAGTGTATGGTTTTCGAGCCGCTCATTATGCGCAACCGCTCTTACAAGACAATCCATATCACGCTCGACGGCAGCCGGGTCAGCCGGATCCGTGCAGTGTCGGGCATCCTCCCGACGCTCCGCGCGCTCGGAATGGACCTCGAACCGATCTGTTGCGGAGGCACTACGGACAGCTGGGTGCAGGAGCGCGAGCAGTGGCACAGCGGTTCCAATATGTTCGCCTTCGCCCCGGGCAAGGTGCTCTGCTATGCCCGCAACGAGGCTACGCTCGACGAGATGGACAAACACGGCTTCGCGGTGATTTCTGCCCGCGACGTTATTTCGGGCAAGAAGAAACTCGCGGATTATTCCCGTTGCTGTGTCACGATCCAGGGATCCGAATTGCCGCGCGGCGGAGGCGGTGCTCGATGCATGACGATGCCGCTTTCCCGCCGGGCTGTCGAATGGTAGCGGATATTTATTACTTTTGCGTTCTAAAATTTGATGCGTTATGGCGATAACCAACGAGAAGATTGAACAGATGCTGGCTTCCATCCAGGAGTTGAAGGCGGCCAAGGAACAGGAAATCGAAGAACTGCGCGTGAAGTGGCTGGGCAAGAAAGGCGAGATCACGCAGTTGTTTGAAGAATTCCGTACGGTTGACAAGGATCAGAAGAGAGAATTCGGCCAGCGGCTCAATGCACTCAAGAATGCGGCTATGGCCAAAATCGAAGAGATGCGCGCCACGCTTGCCGAGATGGCCGGCCCTTCCGCCGCTTCGTTCGACCTGACCAAGCCGGGCGACCGTCTCGAACTGGGTGCCCGCCATCCGATTTCCGTCACCCGCGAAGAGATCATCTCGATTTTCAGCAAATTCGGTTATTCCGTGGCCGAGGGTCCCGAAATCGAAGATGACTGGCACGTTTTCAGCGCGCTCAACTTCCCGCCGGAGCATCCCGCCCGCGATATGCAGGATACTTTCTTCGTCCATCCCGAGGGAGATAATCCGATCCTGCTCCGCACCCATACGTCTTCCGTCCAGGTCCGCACGATGGAGCGGATGCGTCCGCCGATCCGGGTCATCTGCCCCGGCCGCGTCTTCCGCAACGAAGCCATCTCCGCACGTGCGCACTGCATCTTCCATCAGGTGGAAGGCCTGTACATCGACAAGAATGTCTCTTTCGCCGATATGAAGCAGGCCATCCTGCTCTTCGCGCAGGAAATGTTCGGCGCCGACACGCAGATCCGTATGCGCCCGTCCTATTTCCCGTTCACGGAGCCCAGCGCCGAGGTCGATGTGAGCTGCAACATCTGCAAGGGCAAAGGCTGTAATATATGTAAAGGTACCGGCTGGCTCGAAATCCTGGGCTGCGGCATGGTCGATCCGAATGTCTTGCGTGCGTCGGGCATCGACCCTGATGTGTACAGCGGTTTCGCCTTCGGTATGGGCATCGAGCGTATCGCCATGCTCAAGTGGCAGGTCAAAGACCTCCGCAACTATTTCGAGAACGACATCCGCTTCCTCCGTCAGTTCGAGACGGCAATCTGATGTCTTTTTGTGCTGCGGCGGATACGGCTGACAGTCAGTGATTTATGTAAAGTGGCCCCCGCTTTTCAGGTGGGGGCCACTTTTTGTAATTCATTGACACATAACCGTTTGCGCTACAGCGGTTTTCTTGTGTGGAAAGGGCGGATTCTCCCTGGCTGATATCATTCTTACTGGTCATGTGAAAAAAAAACGAAGAAATTTGCAAAATAATTTGGTTTATAAAATAAACTGCTTTATATTTGCACTGTGATTCAAAGCTGAACCGGTGCGCAACGGGACGGGGGAGAGTCCGAATGGCCATTCTTTTTATTGTTCAACTTCTTAAAAAGAAACTAAAATGGAAACTAACTTTTCGGCAGAAAACAGCCTCCGCCTGATTGCGGAGACCATCGAACGCAGTCGTCGCACGATTGCGAAAAATTCCGGCAAACCGCTTATTCTCTGGGGTTCGCTGGTGTCTCTCACCGCTGTGATCATCTATATCCTCTGGTCTCTTACCGGCAGTCCTGCCTGGAACTTCCTTTGGTTTGCCATGTCGGCCGTCGGCGCTGTCGCCATGCGTAGTATGATGCGAAACAGTGAAAAAGTCCCCGATACGGAAATCAGCCGCACGCTCGGCAAGATCTGGATGTGGTTCGGCATCTTCTCCACCGGCTTCTTCGCCCTGGTTTGGGCTGCCTGGGGAGTCCGTTGCGCCGTCGGCATCGAGGGCCCGCTGCGGGTCGATCTGACACTGGTCATCCTGCTGATGATGGGCCTCTGCGGAACGCTTTCAGGCGCTGTCCTCAAGTTCAAACCTATCACGGTCTCGTCGGTTGTGGCGACCGCCATTTCCGCCCTCTTCCTGATGGTGATGCCCGACGGATCTCCCGTCCGTATCCTGACCTTCGCAATCCTGGGTGCCTTCGCCCTGATCGTTCCCGGTGTCATTCTGCAGAAACAAGTCAAATAGGAAAGCCATGCCCGAGAATGAAAAATCTTTCAAGCCGCTCGACCCGCTGCTCCATTCGGAACTT
>JAEEGH010003806.1_pt1 | contig 39225 bp, 27 predicted proteins | sample 9134181 | NCBI WGS metagenome assembly JAEEGH01 (sample SAMN16246544, study PRJNA631951) | gut metagenome | biome: gut microbiome; feature: rumen; material: DP-attached | host: Bos | place: Iran: Karaj | collected 2018-10 | reverse complement strand
CTGATAACGTTCATCTAAATCGGAGGTGTCAAATGATGGAGAACCACCTACATATTTAGAGATATGGCTCATATCTATCAACTCTGCTATACCACCAGTTCTTTCAGATAACATGATGTTCCGTGGAGTAATGTCATTATGAAAGAGACTGCGCTCGTGCATGTATTTCAAACCGTCAAGGATATCTAACATCACCTTGACAGCATCTTCTACAGACATACAGCCTTCACGCATCAACTTATCAGCAAGCAACTCTCCACTGAAATAGTTTGTAATCACATACTCACATTCGCCAACCTTTTCATCACTAAATGTTCCTTGTTCAACATAGGAAATAATATTCTTATGACGAAGCTTGGACAAATAATCAATGCTTACAACCTTGTGATTCTCATCGAGCATCTTCTCTGGCGTATTCTTTAGAATGAAGATCTTCAGGAAAAAGGGCACTTCATTTTCGTCCTCTATACGATAGGTCTCACAGTAATTATTCTCCTTTATGAGACGTTTTATCTCATACTTATCGATGTGTTGATTATTAGATAATATCGCCATAGTTACAATAATTTATATCTCAGTCTAAATCGTCAACGCTTAAAATAATCCAAATTTGATTTCCAATCCCTCTCAAACTCTTGGATGGTTTTTGAGAAATTGGTCTTCATTGCAGAAGGTATTCCACTCGTGTATGTACTTCTTAGGAAATTCTTCACGCCAGAAACCGAATAGGAATTATCCATATAGCAGAAGATGGATTGACCGCCCTGATAATTTTCAAAAACATAGGGGAAGTGCCTATCTGAAAGGTTGCAATCATTCCTCATCATGTCAACCTCCTTTGGGGAGAAATGCGGTTTCTTTCCAGGTAGTGATGTATATTCCGCTATTCCTTCATAACACCACATCGGCAGGTTTACCTGTTGATTATAATCCACCGAAGCAAAGAAACAATAATGCGTCATTTCATGCCAAAGTACATTCTTAGTATAATCATCGCTTGAAAAAGAAAATTGACCATTTAAGGCAATCCCCTTTAAATAGTAGCCCGTAGGGGATATGATGGAAATCGTAATACCTGCTGTATGACTGTAATCCCCTTTACCAGGGGACATCTTAGCCATAAGTTCATTGAAAGTCTTCTGGTCTGGTGTCAAGTAGATTGCCACCTTTCTGCCATTCATATCATCCGGATAATAATATTTGCCAATGATATCTTCCAAATGAGGAATGGCTTGATGGGCTAACTTCTGACATAAGGCAGCCTTTTTTGCCAGTGACTCTGGGAAATAGAAGATAAAGTACTCGTCTTCTATTGTCTTCATGCCAGTATCCGGATCTTGGCCAACATCCCCATCGTTATTCCACGGTGTAGGAATAGGTTGAGGGTCGAACGACGAAAGGATATCGTCAAGTCCATCGCCAAATGAATTAATCCAGTCGATAGTCTCCGGAGGAACATCTGCATATCTTAACGCTTTCTGGTCCTTCCCTTTGTCATATATCACCACAAGAGCAAAAGCTGACAACACGAATACGAGCAGTACACCCGCTATGGATCCTAATTGCTTCATACTAATTCAAGAACATTATGTCTTCAACAGCTTCCTTGGTAGTACCACCAAGATCTCCAATCTTAAACCCATCTCCAGTGGTTTCGCAGAAGAAATACATGTAGCCGTCCTTGGTTACAATTGACTGGCCAGCCATCTCCAATAGTTCAGAAGCAGATTTACTCTTAAAAGCCACAGCAATAGCGGCATGAGATGGAGTGATAATGTAAGCGGTCTTATAGCCTGCTTCACGGAACAGAACTGCTGCCAAAACTGCTTTACAATCACAGTCACCTCGTCCATCAAACATGGTCTCGTCTGGGAAGCGTGCATAATCTGAAAGGTTACCTATCTCATCGCATTTCTCATCAAACTCATATTCGATATTGGGCTTCTGTACAAAATCCAAAATAAACTGCATTCTCTCCAGTTCACCCAAACCTTCTTCTCGTGAAAGATTATCCATGTATCGAAGCACACGATGAACTTCTTGATTGTCTTTGCAAACATCGAAAAGCTCTGTCACATTTGCGATATGTCCTTTGTTCGGACTTAGCCTGAATGGGTTGTTAGAGCGAAGTGTGGCGATCTTCTCAGGATTGAACTTAAGAGTCAATTCACCTTTTGAACGATGGTAAGCAGAGTCGAGTTCCCATGCATAGTGACGTTCGGCAATTTCAACTTCACTTTCATCACCTCCACCGCTTTCTTCGCCCTCATCTTCATTGTTGTTTTCGTCTTCGTCATCACTACCATCTGTCCATTCCGGCAATCGTCCTCCCTCTTCTTCGTCATAATCAGCAACTTTCCAAGGTTCACGGCTAACATATTTCCTGTTTACCCATGCACCAATCAACATAGCTGCCTGCAAAGGAATAAAATCGCTACCATAAATGAAAATAGATACTAGCAATGCAGCAGAAGCCGTCAAGATAATCCAATTATTCAAGCCGCCGACTCCAGTATTCCTGTCTATAAGCATCAAGAAGTCATCAAAGGCTTTCCCCTCTAATAAAGCCTCTATTTTTATCTGACGGAGAATCGCCCAAATAACAAAGAATACTAACAGCATAGCAATGATAAAACCAATCTGTTCTCCAAATGCAGGGAATGACATTTTTCCCATACCCGTTAAATAGAACAGACCATAGATGAAGGTGAACAGCACAGAAGAAGGCAGCGCCGTATCTCTCCACGTCATCTTTTCTGCCATTGGGTCTTCACTGGCAGGTTTAGGTTGGCGATCTTTATAAAGCAGAAGGAATCCACCTGCCCTAGCTGTCACTGTATAGACATTTGGCTTAGCCTTCCAAAGCCTACCAGTCTCAACAACCTTTCCTAATAGCTTATCCTTGGCTACCTCACTGTCACCGCCCTCACTGGCGAGTGGTGGGCATGAATATACCAATGAGTGCTTTCTTAACCATAGCTCATACCATCGGCCTGAGCCATTAATGCCGGGGGTGCCTTTCTCGTCAGTGATATAGCCAAGCAGGAGTCCAGATTTTCCATAGATATTGCCTGACAAATCAACCCAACCTTCCTTATGGACTGCCAATGTCAGGTCAGAAGAAGCCGGGTCGTCACGTAATAATATCTGCGCAAGTCCATTTTCTACATTGGAATTACCCTGATAACGGTTAGCTATAGGCTGGTTGTTGTCATGGAAGACATAACAGTCGGCACTGACATTAAAGACGGCATCACCAAAAGCATGATTGTTGCCATCATCTCCTGCATAATAGGTTTTTGCCCTTTTCTTAAACAGGCCAATAATCTCATATACAGCAAAGAAAATCAGCAGGACGGCCAGAAGTAGTGCAATTCTTATAAATATCATAGCCTGTCCTCCTTTAATTGTTTATCCAACTGATCCATTTCCTCTTTGGGAATTCTGACAGGTGTTCCTGCCAAGGAATAAGCGAGGTCTCTCTGTCTGTAATAACCGTAGTAAAGGGATAATTTATCAGCAAATGAGAGTTTGGGAAGTTGTTCCAGTGAGCAGTTGCAGACAAGTTGCGACTGAATACACGGAATAATCTTTTGCCAATATGTCAATAACGCATAATCAGCCGTTGACTCGTCATTGATAATGCTCATTCCCTCCAACAGTCGAGGAACATTGGTTATCCTCAAAACAGGCTTGTTGTTTGAAGATACCGAGAATAGCATGCCATTTACACCAGCCATCTTTTCCCATGGGGTTACATTCATGTTTTGTCCGAGAAGAGACATCATCGCACCAGCATTTTCAGCTGTATGAATAAGGAGTTCAGGTGCAAAGAGTTTACTCAGTACAGAAACGAAAGCTTCTGCATGTATGGGTGGCTCTTTGTCATCTGATAAGTCAATAGTGTCAAGTGTCTCTGGTTGTCTGAATGAGTTTTTCAAGAGTCCTATGAGATCTTCACTCTTCAAATCGGAAAGACACAGTACCTCATCCTTTACCCTAATCTCTGCCTCAGACACCGAGTCTTTTTCTATCAGCTTCTCTCCGCAGAATGAACCGCCGAGAAGAGGTTGGTTAAAGGTTGTCTGTGGGATAACTCCTTTTCCTGCCGTAGCTTCTGGGACTTTCATACTCTCCCTGAACTTGGCAAGAAGTTCCAACTGAGTATCACATTCCTTAACCAATTCTTCATAGAATTTTCCTTGTTCCTCCATCAAGAACTTCGAAAGACGTTTATTTACAGACAAAAGGGTCGCAGCAAGAAGTCTGTATTTCAACCGTTTGATGCGTTTGAAATGCCTCCGCAGTTTGATGAAAAATTCAACGACAAGGGGTAAGAAGAATATTATAGGTATCCACAGCCATTCTATCGTTGCTATTTCTCCCAAATTAATGACTTTTGGCGATAATACGCGCAATACAGGAATGATGGTGAAAACCAACAGAATACCAAGAAGGAAACATCTTACAATCAGACTTAGAACAATAGGTTCCTTTTTCAGATTCTTCTTGATATTCTCAAGTATATCTGATGGCTTATTGGATTCCCCTGCAGTTTCACACTTGTCGTAGTCATTCCTCAGATATCGGGGTACTGGCACTATTTCGTGAGAAACAAGTTTTACCGACTCCCGCTTGTTCATCAGATAATCCTTAGCAGCCCTGAATACTGATTCTACCTGTGCTATCGTAGCATAGTTGGCAGACGGATCCAGGAAAACCTTACGGTAAATGGAATGAAGGAGCGGAATGAATTTTTCGACCGTTTTCTTTCTATTATCACGTAATATCCCAGAAAATCTTGTAAGCAAGATATAGGAGAGGCTCTGCATAAATGCCATGAGTCTTGCAGGCATATACTTCAGGAACTTATGATAATAGCTGGGTATAAGGTCAGAGCGGAACAAATCCCAAACAGGATGAGGATCAGCTTCGCCTTCCATCTTTTTCAAGTCCACATCTGTACTACTGCACTCCTCCCGGAAACGCGCAGAAATCTCATCTGTGTTTAACACATCCTCTCGCAGGACTTCATGTACAAGTTTATTCGCATAGTCTTCACTGTAATTCTCTTCATCTTTAAACTCTGCGACAAATTTGTCAAGCAGGCGCTTCAATTCAAAGGCATGGTGCTGCTCACTGTTGTAGTAAACAGATGCGACTCCCAAGGAGTATATTCCATCACCGCTACCAATCCTATCGAAGAGGCGTTCACTTCTCGCGCTCACGAAGAATAGGTTTGTCAGAATTTGGAATTGCAGTTCGGTACGCTGTTCGACATTAAGTCCCGGATAGAAGCGATATTCTTTATACTGTACATCCTGATAGGCAACCAATCGATTGAAGTGTCTAGCTCCAAGACGTTCATTCAGCATGTTCAGACTCTCCAGAAGCATAGCTACATTCGTTCTCTCCTGCAAGTCATCAAGTTGGTTGACCGTGCTTGGAATGAAAAGAACCCCAGTTATTTCTACGCCTAAATTGGCATGGTCGGCAATAATCCTAGGGAGATTGTCACGAATGAGGCCTGCTAATGGTGCAAATATTTGTTGGGAAAGTTTTTCGTCAGCGGCACCCAAAATGACAATCTGGAAGTTTCCTACTTGATAGCCATCTTTAATGAATGCATTATAACAATCCCTCCCGTCTGAAACAAGTTCGTCAATGAATGCCTTGCAGGAGGCTGTGTCTGAAACATCCTTGTTATTGGCATGATAATAATGCCAATATGGTTTCAGAGACTCGCCAGTTTCAGACAGGAGTTCCTGCAGCTTCTTGGTAGAAGCCGCAGAACATCCCATATCTATAATCCAAAGCGGAAGCATAATTTAACCCTCGTTCTGCTTTTTTGAAAGGAATTTTGCGACAGTATCAAGCCTTTCATTCAGAATGCGGAGAATATCACCAATGGTTTCCTTCTCTTTCTTACCTGCTGCTGCCCACTTCTCATTCAGATCTGTTTTGAGTGCTTCTACTGCCTCATGATACTTCTGACGCAAGAGGTCGGACTCCAGGAAGTTGATGTCTTTGATAAGTTCTGATACCAACACTCCGAAACGGCCTACAGTAAAGTATTCTGTAAATCCATCAAGTAACTCTGTCATTCTGTGCTCAGGATGATCAATCGTTACTGTATGATAATATACGGAATCACCATCAGTCACTTGTAACTGGATCTTCTCATTATCTATCAAGTTAATTGAACTGGAGGTCGCAAACTTTGCAATCTTGTCCATCTCACTGTCAAATATGACAGGTGTATCAGTATAGTTGTCCTTATTGTACACCTCTGTACCCTTAACCATGATATGGCTGAAAGTCTCGCGGAGCTGGTTCAATATCAGATATTTTGTGAATACAACCTGCTCTGGCTTGATTTCTCTTGGGAGTTTGATATTGTCTGCATTGCCACCAGATGTTGCAAAGGCCTGGTGGAAATGATAGAACACCTTGTTCATACAATTGTCATACTCCGTCTTAATGCTTTGGTACAAGTCGTAATATTCGAATGACAGGCCAAGTTTAGTTACAATCTTATACATCACAGACGGATCATTGCTGGAAATGAATCTAGTAGTATCTGATGAAGATGAATCAAGGAATACATTTTCAACAACTCCATCAGGACCTACACAAAACGCCTTGTCTGTTATCTTACTGGCAACCTTTGACTTGCTGTAAGGGAAGAAAAGATTTGGATGAGCCTTCTGCTGGATGGCACGCGTTGCTTCGCTGTTCAATCCTGAGAAGAAACTTGCCAATGTCTTTTCATACCATTGTTTGCTGACAGTCTCGTTCTGGTGTATCAGTGTCTGCACTGTACTTACAGTATAGTCAAGTAAGTCTTCTATAGCTCGCTTGAAGTCTGTAATATAGATGTTGGTGAATAAATGACTTTCTTCATCTATGATGTACTTCTTTTGAACCATTTCCTCAGAATGCAGACTGATCATTTGGCTAAACAATCCTTCAAGTGAGTGTGCAGGGTCACCATTGCGCAAAGGAGCAAAGCCTTCGCCTGGCACAAAGTCTGATGTATGTCCGATGATCATACCATACCACTCGGAGAACAGATTATGGTCTTCACGCCAGCCTGTACCATCGACATATTCTGTAATATCAGGGACAAATACCGATGTAACATCCATCTTTGACAAGTAAAAATTTCTGGCCAGACCTGTGTAACCCTGTGCAACGCCCTTATCACCATTAAGAACAGCAGAAGCCTCTGTTATTAGCTTCCGTACATGGGTTATAATGCGGTCAATAATACCACGATCTCCATATGCCAACTCCCTAATCATATCGAAGGCCTCTTCGGTGAGAATTACTCTTACGCTGGCTTCTACCCAGTCTTTCAGACGCGAGAAGAATACCTGTATATCATTAGCATTGTCACCAGTGACTCTTTCTTTCAGAGTGACCTGAATGGCTTTCTGATAAAGGTCATCCAATTCTCCTTCTATGCCGTCTCTACTTTCAACCAATGATTTGCGACTTGAACGGAGACCTTGCAATATACCCGTATTAGTATCTGTCGTATAGGCCATATATATGTCGGTACAATAGGCATCAAGCTCTTGTAGGATGTCTTTCACATATTGCAGACCCCATTTACGGCCATTTTCTTCAGCCCAAGCCCAAAGGTCATGCTCAATTGCCTTGCGAGTGTTGTTCTTTTCTTCTCCACGACGACGGATAGCGGCTTCAATAGCACTGATAACACCACGGGCGTCCTCAATAGACACGTTTGTCGGCAGTTTTTTTACCACTTTATTATCGTTGTCACGAATCAGGTTGTCAGGCATCTCATCATCGAGCATATCTGCCACGATGCCCTTGATGGTACGGAAATAGGACTCCTTTCCCAATCCGCTTTCAAATAGCGAACTCTTGATAATTGTATCAAAGAGTGTATTCATTAATCTCTTTCGTTCGTCAGCAGATTCAATAGTTGAACCAAGAATGCCATAACGGAGCATTTCGTACTTAGAACGAAGGGCTATATAGTTCTCAAATTGCTCATTTGGCTTCCTCAGGGCCATATAACCCATCGGTATCAAGAAGAATTCCGGGCTATTGATTTGATCGCCATCCTCATTGTTATCCAGGAACGACTTAAATCCACTTGCTCCTTGACCGCTGTGAATATAGAACATCAATTCAGCGGTGTTGGAATACATCTTGTTTATGTCACCCATGTTATTGTTATTCTCCGTATGGAAGTCTATGGGGATACAGAACTCAAACGGACGGAATCCCATGTCTTCGTCAAAGAGTTCATATTCGTCAGTAACAGCCATACGGTGGAATAGCTTATTCTTTGACACATCCTTATTCCATTTCTGGAATGCCTCCAGTTCTTTAAAAACTGCGTATGCGTTACGAGGGTATCGCTCATTATCTCTGTTAACGTTCATAAATGCACGAGGCATATAAAGCATGAGTCCAACCTTGGGATTACCCTTGTCAATATAGGTACGATGCAGCATATTCACAAGGTAAAGTACATCCAGTACGGATCCGCTTCCTGTGCCACCATTACTACTGCTGACAATCCAGTAGTGAATGACGTTCTTGTCAGTATTGTGCTCTATCGGATTCAGTTCGTCGATTGCTTTCTTTAGCATACTGACGAAATCCTTCTTTTTGCGTCCAAAAGCTATACGTGACTTTAAGCGGAGGGCGCCAGCTCCAAAGGAGAGATCACGGTTGTCCATACTCTCAGCAACCATAGGAGGACATGCTTCCATAATGCGACGGTTGATTTTCAGTTCTGGGTAATTCTCAGCTTCATGATAACTGATATATGGATTGATGTCACCCAGATTCAACAACTCATCTTTATTGATAAAGTCAATCTTTCCACCTTCGTAGAGATTCCTATAATTTTTATTAGCCTCTGCAATGTCTCTGCTGTCGGTATCAACGAATAGGAAACGATAGGTGTCGTTCATCACCTGTAAACGGGTCTTCATCTCCGTACCCTTCATTCTCTCATAGATTTTGTACTTGAGAGGGGCGACAGTGTTGACGCCTGAGCCGCCCAAACCGATAAAAATATGCTTCTCTGCCATAGTTATAATATTTATTAAATTTTTAATTCAACCAACGAACGCGGAAATCACCAACTGTAATATGTGTATATCTAGCGATAGATGGATGCTGATGCGGACCATATTTCACGCCAATCTTAAATGCAGATCCTTTCAACATCGTAACGATGTACTCAGGATGTTTTAGTGGCCGTAAGAAAGGATTATGCCGCTTTACATCTATCTTGATATGCCAATTAGCATCAGGAACAGATAAAAAACCGGCACCCTTGCCAAAATCAACCATGTTCAATCCTTGCGCCTTCTTCCTCTCGGTAACGGCTTCTCCGCTGAATGTCACTTCGAACTTACCATTAATACGGTAGAAGGCAGAAGAATTCCTGCTGAAAGCGCGAGCAACCAAAACTATATAAATTATAATGAGTGCAATGATAAGACAGAACAGCCAGAAAGGGAGTGGATAGCAAAACATCCAATCATTCATGGGGGCACTAGCCTGAAATTTGGGCGCCTCGAATCCTAACTTGCTCAATTCCCCTTCATATGGTACATCAAAGGAAGCTTTGGCCGTCACATCGCCCTTTATGGCCTTAAATGTTGGAGTCAAAAGACTGGCTTTCTGATAATCAAACTTACCAGCATCTATTATATCTTCTTCATCTGCAGTACTTTTCGGCAGTTCAGGACCGAATTCGAATCCTTTAGCTGATGTGCTTACTGCATCAACGCGAATAATATCATAAACTGGATTAGATTTCCATGATATGCCCAAATCCAGGTTCCCATCAATGTCAAGCGATGGTTCTATCTTGAAATCAACAGGCCGTATTTTGTGTTTGACAAGTGCATAGAACTTGTCTAATAGAATAGCATTCTTTCGCTGGGTAAACCAATCAGACAACGCACTACCACTGGTAATAGGCACATGATTGAAATTGAAAGACTTCGGGAACACACTTCTTACCTTTTCCAAATCACGACCACTACCAGGAAGCTGAAGAGCGAATACATATACATCGTTTCCTGCCTGTTCTGTAGCAAAGCGTTTGGCAACGCCATCCCAATCTTCTTTTCCTTTTCGAGCCAAAGAAGGATCATGCAGGAAGTCGGTAATAATGAATACGAATTTGAGTTTGCTACGGTCAATCTGTTTCATATCTGTAGCCAGATAATGTAACATATTGTCAAGATCAGTGTACTTAAAATACTTTTCACGTTCAAAAGCAGTCGTAGGTTTATCATAGATATGGCCGGCATAATTGATAAGGTTTTTTATTGTTTCCGCTCCAATTTTACCTGCACTACCAACTTCATTTGTGGCTTCTCCACCAAATTTGATGATAGAAACATAGTCACCCTCTTGCAGAGATTTGAAAAACTCACCCAATGCTGGAACTACTGTTTCTTGGTATTTGTTCATCGTACCAGAAACGTCAATGGCAAAAATGTAATCAGCCCTTTGTCCTTCCAGTTCCTTACCAAACTTCTTCATCAGCAGAGGATAGTCTGCTTTCAATGCATCGAAACTTTGCTGCTGTGCATGTACTAGGGTGACACAGAGAATAAATGTTATGATGATATATATCTTCTTCATTTTATTTGGGGAGAAATGTTTCAAACCAGGATTCTTTATTATCACTCAATCCTACTAGCCATGCTGTAAGAGGACTTATCACCAGCTCTGTAAGTGGGAAATAGTGGTTGTGCATGACTTCTTTAGGATACATTTTTTCCATTCTGGCAGAATTATCAGCAGTCTGCACATCTGTCTCGTACAAATCAATAGCTCCAAACAGGTGCAAAAACTCGTGAATAATCGAACTTGCAATCAACTTGTTATTTTCCGAGTGATAGAGAATTGTTCCTTCTGGACCGTCTGATTCCCAGTAAATAGGATTTGCATAACCACGTCCTTCCTTATTGGCTATAATGAATACCAATGATTGGTCACAACCAGAATTTTTCTTAATCCACTCTGGATAAGCAGTATCGGAAGGGCATCCAGCAGCTTTCAGATATTTTTTTGCAATGTCTGTTTGAGGAGTTCCGGAGTTATAATCAGGGACGATGTCTATCTCAAAAGGCTCGAAAAGACCATGTACACCATTGACAAACCTTAAAGTTTTCCCGTATTCCTTTGCTTTTCCTTCTAACCAAGACTCTGCTTCCCTGACATGCTTAAACAAATCCATCTTTTCGTTCATAGCCCAAGGAGTCTCTGAAACGAAGAATGTAATCACATAGATACTCCCTTCGAGTTCCTTGGCACTGCCATTTTTGATAGATGGATAGTAGACTTTCATCTGCTAAGCAATTTATTTTTAGTTATCAATATTTCTGCAAAGATAGTATTTTTTAATCAATTTAAAACAATTTATTACCTTTTTTCGCATTTATATAGTCATTTTATTATTAAAGAGGTAAAAAACTTCCAGAATTTATCACAATACATCAAATTCACTAATACTTTATTTTCATTAAAACGCTCTGCATTCCGTCCCATCTTCAAGAATCTGATATACATCAACATAGAATGTTGCAGGACAGATAACGGAAATATGGTAACGATGTCCGTTTGTCTTATTAGTCACATGTATGTGACTTTCGTCAACGTCCACGATATTCCACTCAAAATGGAAGTCCTTCTCTAAATCTGCCTCAAGTTCTTCACCTGCCTTCTTTAGTTCGGCAAATACCGGGTCACTTCCCCTACGTCCTCCGCCATACCACATTTCACCAATTGCAAGCGAAAAGTCTGTCTTTACTCTTCTTCTTTCTTCATCTGTTCCTCTATCCATTCTTCCCATTCCTGAATGGTTTTCTGTGTTACTCCGTCATTAATTCTATCACCACCTAAGTCTTCAAGTTCACTTGTGTCATAAAACACTGTTGGATTCTCTTCCATCAGCGCGACAAGCGCATCATAGTTCTCTTCTTTATTCGTCTTCATATAGTTCTTCTCTTTTTTACATTTATAGTTTATACTATTTATCATCATAAAGAGCCGTTCAACCTTATCTTTCTATCACCTCAAAAAATATTTCTGAAAATTAATTGAAAACCCTTGGCAGTATCGAAAGATTTGTGTAGTTTTGCACCCGATAATCATAATTCTATCACAAATTAAACAAATTGTAGCAAGAAGAATGAACGAAATGACAAAGAAAACAGTCAGATGCCGAGCGGTTCTGTGACAAAGTTTAAACTAAGTCCGTGAATCGACGGGGAGATTGTATCTTGTCGTTTTGTGCGTTCTTTGACATATTGCTACAAATTGTCGAGGGTTTTGTGATAGGGTAATTCCCCCAAAGAAATACTATAGATGCTATAGACAAGCGTATGTGCGCCTGCCTATCTCTCTTGCGCTCCATCAACTGGGGCATTATACATTACTATTTATTTGATAGAATTACGATGATTATGAGAAACAAGAATAGATTGATTGACGATTTCAAGTACCAGACAGCGACAACAATCTGGAAACACTTGGATGCTATGGCGGCTAACTATGCCGTCTATTCTATTTACATGAAGGGTTTATCCCCTTTTCTTAGAGACTATGATGTGTATCTGTATTGTAATGATACAAACATTGTCATCATGTGCCTTGACAGCTGCGGACACAGCGAAGAACAGACCTACGAAGAGTCCGATACACTCAGTCCTCTCATCCTAACCGACGGTGAAGAGCCTCGGGCCAGCGTTATATGGAAATTGGCTGAAGCCGTTCGCTTTACTAAAAACTGTCTTAAGGAGAAAGCCCCCGACATCAAAATCTATGGGCTACTGCTGACGGAAGCTAATATTCTCAATGCCTACAACTTATATGATTTATGGGATAAGCACAATATCACGGTGATTGATGACCTCAAGCGACTAAAGTACAAAGCAATCAGGGTTAATAGTGACAGTGATTTGACTTGTAAGAAGTATATAGATTTTCTTATCGATACCTCCTTCAACGAGGTAAACTTTGATGAACCTGCGGCATCAGAGCCCGGCAAGGAAGACCAATGCGAGGCTGCTGTATCAGATGACGAATATGATGAATTCGAAAAAATGCTCAACGATTTCATCAACCGCGAGTATGAAGAAACAAACGGTGAAGATCCTGAAGAACAACAGGAAGCAGACACAGATAATAGTGAAGAGGAGTGTGAGACAGAAGCAGAGGATGATGATACTTCTTTTACTGATGATGTCCTTTTCCCAGATGGATTGATTGAACAGAATAACAATATCAGCGTTAAGGTCGAAATCTTGCGGCCCATTCCAAATCCTCGTGAAGAGTTGGACAGGCTTGTGGGGTGTGCCGACATCAAGCAGCGAATGGATGAACTGGTGGCATTGACAAGCTATAATAAGCTGATGCAAGAGCAGTTTCCAAACAGCAGACAACATGAGGTGTCACTTCATAGTGTTTTTCTTGGACGGCCAGGAACGGGTAAAACGACGGTCTGCAAAATATTTGGTTCGCTACTGCGACAAGCAGGAGCATTGTCTAAGGGACATGTGGTCGTCTGTGACCGTGGAACCTTTCTTGGAACCCTTTGGGGTGATGAGGAGCGTTCCATGCGACAGGTGCTTGAAATGGCCAAAGGCGGTGTACTGATGATTGACGAGGCATATCTGCTGAACGGCAAACACGATCATGACCCAGGAAAGCTGGTGATTCAGCTTCTAATGAATATCCTTGCAGATGAGTCACAACGGGACATTGCCATCGTGCTTTGCGGCTACAAAGACCAAATGATGAAGATGCTGGACACGAATCCTGGTCTACAGTCACGCTTCCCCAACAAGTTCGAATTTACCGACTTCACAATCGATGAACTATTGGAGATTACACGTCGCCGTATCAAGGACTACGACTACACATTCACCGTCCAGGCATGGGAAAAATACAGTAACATGTTGGCGCAGGCTCATCGGATGCGTGACCCTGAAACATGGGGCAATGCCCGCTTTGTTGCTAATCAGTTGGAGCGCATTTATATTCAGCATGCCACACGATGTGTCAGGCAACATCCTCATGATAAGCACGAGCTACTGATGCTCACTCCTGAAGATATTTTACCTATTGAGATTCCCCGTCAGAGAACAAAAATCGGATTTTAGAAACAGTTTATTATGCGAAGAAGAATTCCTTATAGGGTATGCAGATGCTTACCCAATGGTGTCGTGACTCATCTTGAAGCTCGTCTGCTCAAAGAGATAGTTAATCGAGAGATTCATCCAATACGTTGTGCAGAAAGCTGTAAGAGAAAATTCATGAAGGGTATGAGACTTGGCGACCTTTGCGCTGAGACAGGCCATTTCTGGTGGGCCAGAAAGATCTGGAGGTTTACGGCAAGTCTTATCGAAGATAAGGACTATGATGACTGGCGTTATGTTTGGTTTAATACCCAAAGGGTTAGGCTCAGGGATGTCATTTCCGAAACTGAGTGTGAATTATTAGATCGTCGATGCAGCCAACTTTGGCGTGCCCTTGGATTTCCACAGTATGACTGGTGGGATGACAGAATAGAGTATCTGACGAGCACATATTATGGAACAACCTATTATTACAAGTTCGCAGACAAGTACGATGGCTATTACGACGAACTGATTGGCGAGTGGGAGGAACAGATGGAATTTGCAGAAGCAGAACAAGAAACCCAACAAATATTCCGAGACGGCCAAGGTGACAATCTTCCTCCATGTTCACAAGACTTCACAGAGTATTGGCACGGCGGTCCTCATACTGAGGACTTCTCATGGCTCACTTACAAGCATGGTCAGCAGCAGAAATACTGCTGACCATGCTTATTTTGGCATGACTTTTTTTATCCCAACAACAATGCAAAGCAGGAACGTATTATTGTAATGGGGGACTGAGTGGACACCTCACATATTGTCAGATTCGCTTGCTGGGAAGATGCCTGAAATCAATTTGTCTACCATGCAGTTCAGCGTATCCTCTTTCTCGGAAATGTATTCCCGTTCTTCTTCGTCCTCCAGCTTATCGTCCAGAGTTGGCTTTGCAGGCTCATTCTCAAAGTCTTCCTTTAAGTTGTCTATAGAGTCGATATATCTCTGAATGTCGTCTGTTTTAACCAATTTGGCGATGTAGTTCAACAGATTGTTGTCCTTGTCTCTTTCCTGCACGAACACAAAGCCCATATCTTCTGTGGCATATTCAGATACAGATATCCTATACAAGATAATTTGGTCTTCATAGCCTCGATTGTACAGGGCTGTGTTCGTGGCATCATATAATAATCTGGGATTTTCAGGCATTCCCTTGATTGTATCAAAATGGATCCCCAATGCTTTATTCCCGTCTGAATATAATTTGTAATTATCACCCTTGCATAAAAGAGCCTGTTCTTCCCCGTGGGTGTATACGTCAAACCAGAACTGGTGCAACATGCGGTTCTTATCCCAGGTTTCTTTAATCTGCCGCTCCAGCCTTACCTGTTCTTCTGATGGTAAGATTAATGAGTTGACATCTTTCACAATTCTCACAGGAACGATATACTCTCTTAGGACATCATCGTTCAGAATCTCAACAATCATTATCTCAGCAATTGAAGACAAGGGCGCGCGAGCTTCTGGATCAATTTGTTTGAACACGACGCTGCTTTCCGTATTTCTGTACAACAGTGCTCTATCCTCTCCGTCGTAAATGAAGCGCGAATTTTCTGGCTCGCCCTCACGGGCATCCATCATGAGCATAATATCTCCTTTCGCATTTTGAAGAATCGAGTAGTGGCTTTTCTTTCCGGCTTCGTTGGACATGGGCTTGTTTGACGAATAATCTCCGTCTACATCATTGTCGTTGTCTTCCATTTCAACCTCATCATCATGACCGATCAGTTTGGATAGAGCGTTTTTCATAGCATCCAAAGGAATACCAAGTTCATGGGAGAGCAGTGCTATCGCCTCATCACGATCTCTGTCGGCACGGCGTTCGGGAAGATTGGCTACAATGCTTTCCATTAGACTCTCAAACGCCTTGTCAGGTACAGGTATTCCGTCAATATAATGGTTGACACCCATATAATAACTCAACACGTCAGACATGAAACACTCCTCAATCCTGAATGGGATAATGACCTTTTCCTTGTTGAAAGCCCTGTCTATCTCTCTTTCCACGTGCCGGGACACATTTGAGTTTCCTGAGAATATAAGCAGCAGTATCTGCGATTCATCGATGCCATTGAAAATTTCGCGGGCGTATGGCATGCCGCCCAAAACATTTCTGGGTGCTATCCAGCATTTGATGTCATGCTGTTCAAGATATTCGCATAACTTGTCTGCGACAGCCTTGTCCTTGCTGGAATGCGAGATGAACACATCGTATTTCATATATTACACTTATTTATACAATCAAATGTGCTATAAAAGTTGCACGTCATGCATGTCATCTTATTATTTACTTCTTTGTCACGTTTCATTATTCTTTATGTCACAAATTTCTTTGTAAAGTGCTTCACATAAGTTGGCTTTGCTTTCATTATGTTCTATCCCATCTCCATGACGTAATAGCCAGGAAAGGTTCTCAAAAGTGGCAGCTAAACCAGCATCTAACAAAAAGTCAAGACGATAGCCAGAAATAGTACCTGCTCCAGATGAGAAATACCAGCGTTCTTCAAGTCGTTCATGCCATTGCAGAAAAGCATATAGTAGTTGACAATACCATCGATAAGCATCAAGGTGACTTCTAACGGTACCACTACCATGAAAGAAACAGTGACCAATCGCCCACCATGCAGGTACGTATCCTAACACGGCTGCTTGTTTGTACAATTGGAATGCTCGCTCTTTATCATGAACAAGCCCCATATTTCCGTTCTCAAAATTTTTAGCCATAAAAAACATAGCATCCAGTGAACCTGATTCAATCGCCTTTTCGTACCAGATGATTGCTTTACCCCAATCTGACTTCAGATAACTATCTTTCCCATGTTGATAAGACAAAGCTAAACTTGCTTGTGCGAGAGCATAACCACCATTCGCAGCCTTCAGTTTCCATTCAAGCCATTTATTCAAGTCCTTCTCACATCCCCAGCCATGAGAATAGTCATGTCCTATATTGTTTTGTGCCATTCTACAATCATTTTGAGCAGCCTTAAGTTTCAAATCAAAGGCTTTTGACTCATCCACTCTCACACCACGGCCATCTTGGTACAACAGTGCCATTGCATTTATACTATCCATGTTCCCATTGGTCATTGAGCGTTCATACCAAGCTAATGCCTGCGCATAATCACGAGAAACGCCCTCCCCTTCATCGTACATGTTCCCTAAACGAAATTGGGCATCAGCATCATTGCAGTCAAGTGCCTGCTCATAAAGACGTTCAAAGGCTTCGTTGTAATAATGGTTTGATCGTTGTTCGTCCTGAATGCCTAATTCGCCAGAGCGATAAACCTTACCAAGAAAAAACATTGCTTCTCCATTGCACAATTCAGCGGCACGCGTATATAATTCTAATGCTCGCATAGGGTTATACTGTACACCTATCCCATAATGATACATTTTTGCCATTTCAAACATGGCTTTATGATGTCCCTGATTAGCAGCTTGTGAAAACCAATCTAATGCATCCTTCCAGCTTTGTGCCACCCCCCATCCATTCCAAGAGCATCGCCCCATCCAATATTGTCCTTCGGCATCGCCATTTTTTGCCGCTTTACGAAATTGAAATGCAGCCATCATGGGGTCGTGGCATTCTCCCAAACTATTGAGCAACCATACCCCATGCTCTATATACTTTTGTACCTCATTATTGTGAGATGTCGATTGATTTTTGAATAATGCTTTAATTGGCCCATCATCTCTTATTCCCAACATTACTTGAACATTCCGCAATAAATCTCCGAAATGTTTCTCTGGGTCAGGGAAAGCATCCAACCAATTCGATTTTGTGAGAAAATACTCTTTAGTTCCTTCAAATTCTTCATCCACAATTCGGAACGTTAGGATGGGAATTTTATGATGAGCAGCAACGTGTATTTGGTTGTCAGTTTCTTCCGACAAGTTGAAGGCCTTCGAAAAAACTGCTACCATCAATTGGCAGTTGCGAATTGCTGGAGGAATAACTTTTGCCCAATTAACACTCTTTGGAATGTCACGATAAGCGACAAAGCAACGTATTTTATTGGCTTCCAAATAACCGCAAACTCCTTCAGCGATAATCTGGTCAACCGTTGAATAGCTAATAAATACACTTGATTTTTCTTCGTTTGTCATATCATTGATCTATTGGCTAATCTTGAACCCAAGCTTCATTATCAACTTTAGTGTGCCTACGAATGTGTTCCGGTCGTATTCTTTCTCTACTTCAGGAAGATCCTCATAGGGCACAAGACACGGATGCGTTCTAAGTTCATCGTTGCGCTGTTCGCCATACTTCCAACCTTGTTTGATTCGAGTCTCAGCCCATACCTCATGTACGTTCTTAGACATCTCCTCTACTAACTGTTCCAATTCTTTTGGCAACTCGACATCTGTTGTGTCAATAGGCTGCGGTGTGTAATTTACTGTCTTCATATTTGTGCTTCTTTATTATTCATTTTATTATGAGCTCTTTAATGTCCGGATTCTATCATTATGTTGATACTTTTAGGAACTCTTCTGTAGTTAATATTCTAAATAATACTTTTTTTTCAATTCTTCAGAGAAATCTATTTCATCTAACATCGATCTGTTTTTACTAATGATATCTTGAAGTTTGGGGAAATGGTATACTGCTACATTATTTCCATATAAATTTGCGATAATGTATTCTCCTGTATTGTCAAAAAAAGCATTTAATATAGAATTTGTAAGCTGTATTGTATACAACAGCAACCTGCTTTCAAAATTCCATATTTTTATTATATTGCCATAAACAGTTAGAAAGTATTTACCATTTGGACACATTGACACACAGCTATTAGCATCATCTGCTAGAACAATCGGTTCATCATTATTAATGCTGCTATCTATATTCCATATGGATATACATTTGTCTTCAGATACAGCGATGATGTTATTCCCGTCTGGGCTAAATATTGCATGATAAATCCAATCGCTATGCCATTCCAATTTTTGCAAAAGAACTTTTTTTTCTATATCCCAAATTATCGAATTATAATCATATGATGTAGAAACCATCTTATTTCCATCTGGACTAAATTCTACAGAGTTAACTTTATCTTTATGTCCGAAAAAGGTTTTAATTAGGCTGAATGTGGCAATATCCCAAACTTTTACAGTTTGATCATTTGAGGCAGAAGCTAAATAGCTGTGTTTTGGATCAAATGATATATAATTAATACTGTCTGTATGACCTTTTAATACACCTAAATTCTTTCCGTCTTTAATGTCCTGCAGATATATGTTGTTATCATCGTCGATGGATACATACATCTGTTTTTCTGGAATTATTTTAATAATATCATCTTCATCAGTAATTATTGGAAACTCGCTATCAATTGTCTGAGAATGCAAATCCCTTAATTGAATACAACTGTTTGAATAAGTATATAGTTTATTATTAGAGATGCACAATGAAGCAAGACTACTATTACTTTCTATCCATGATAAATTACGCGACTTTTCATCACTAAAATCCCATAATCTGATAGTCTTATCTGAAGATGCAGTGGATATTTGTCTACTGTTAGGACAAAACTGAATGTCATTAATTTGATCTGTGTGACCTTCCAATGTCTTTTCTAATTGGACATTGTTAATATGCCATATTTTTATTCCATTATCATCTGTCGAAGCAATAATATTCTTTTTTAAACATGTTGAGAAGTTATATACAAAAGAAGAGTTGCTGTCGTACAGGTGAACAATTTTATCTTCATTATTTCTTACTTTCATATTGAGATGCGAGTCGATTGAATAAATAAAATTCGAGTTTTCACTAAATTCTGCGTATGTCCAATTCCCGTCAAAAATGTCTCTTTTTAATTCGCATTTTGGAACGTTCCATATTTTGATGTACTTGTCTTCAGAACTTGAAACAATTTCAGAATTGTTATAATTAAAGTTTAAATTCAGTATATCATCTTTGTGCGCAAGTAATCTGGTATAAAGAACTTTTGTGGAAAAATCGTAAATATTGATATTATAGCAGTCATAATTGTAGCTGGATGAAAATGCAAGGTATTTATCATCATTACTAAATATAGCAACACATTTAAATGAAAGGGATGATTCTATAAAGTCTATTATATCACCCGAAGCAATATCTATTATACTGATACCTCTGTTGTGAATCGCTGATGCTACAGTCCCTTTATGGTTAATAACTGTAAAGTAAGCAGAATGTGGTAGTGAGATTACTGATTCAATATTGCCAGACAAGATATTCCAGATATTAACTGTTTTTTGTTCTGATTGGGCAATGATATATTTCCCATCATGACTAAAAGAGAAAGAAGGATTGAAACCACCGCCAATATCTAATGTGTTTAAAATCTCTCCTGTCTTCACATCCCATATTTTGAGCAACAAATCTACTGCATGTGCAGCAATTTTTGTTCCATCTGCACTAATTGCTACTTTATTCGTTGATTTGTATTCAATGTATTTTTTGCATTCTATCTTATTAGCTTCTATATTCCATAACTTACACAAGTTATTTTGCATACTATATGCAATATGTTGGTCGTCCATGAAAACAACAATATCTTTTATTCCTTCATCAGAAATGATAATTGAATAACTGCCAGTTTCCAAGTCAATCTTTGTCACAGATGCATGAGTAGAAGCGAATAGATATTTTTCAGATGGACTAAAACATAAAGAGTTATAATAATTTTCTCCTTCCTTAATCTGTATGAATGGCAATGTGTCGGACATTTTGAACACCTTAATACCATCAGATATAATACCGATGATGTCTCCCCAATCACTTAATTCAACAGATTGAATATTATCCAGAATAATACTTTTTATTTCTTCTCCATTAGTAACATTCCATATTCTAACTTCGTTCGTATCAAGAACTGCGGCTATATAACGTCCTTTAGAACTGGCAGATATACAATTTATCCTTTTTTCTACACTGATAGAATTAATTATTTCGTTTGTAAATGGTTTTAAAAGCTTTATTTCATCATTACTAGCAGCAACTATCAATTGATCATTGTCACAAAATAATGCAGAAGATGGAGAAAAATTCCAAACAGAAACGTCTGAAATCACAGCCCCAGTTAGCGTGTCCACTAATTTAGTCTCATCATTATATAAGGTAACCAATAATATATCTCCTTTGTTGTTATAACATACGCTCTGTGGCTCTGAAAACGGGGGACATTCTATTAATGTGTCATTTCTGTCGTTTGCTTTTCGCAACACAGCTTCTGCCTCAGGTATGTATGGCCTATCCATCTCATCGAGATTTTTGGGTAAAGTATTTATAGCTAGCCAACGGGCAGTATAAGAATCGCCTCGATTAATAAGAGATTCTGCTTTCTCTGCAACAAATCGACTTTGCAGACGAAGCAAATTGTCTCTTTGCTCTCTTTGCTTTCTTTCTTCCTCTGCCTTCTCCTTCTCATACCGGTTCCATAGAGAGTCAAAACCAACCCCCAGCATACCAGCAACGACCTTGACAAAGGCAGCATCTCTTCCTTTCTTACTAACATCACCTCCAAGACGTTCTTCATTTTTGGGGAGATTCCGTAATGCAGGAGGAAAGAACTCTGATGGTGAGTTACCCTCGACGATGAAGGGGAATATGCAGTCAGTTCTTCCTAAAGATATAAATGTTTCCACCTCTTGATTCACCCAAGGTGATTGCGCTGCTTGCGGAGAACAGATTACAATCAGATTCTGTGAATTGGCAAGAGCCTGCTTAATTTGTTCAGGCAAATTTCCCGCACTAAGCTCATCAATATCTCGAAACACAGGACGCAGTTCTTGTGGCACATCAGTACGCCCATTAAAGGATGCTGGCAAATGGTAATGTTCCAGTTCATGCTGCAACCACGTTGCCCATTCCACGTCTTCGCTCTTGTAGCTTATAAATGCGAAGTATTCCTTTTTCTTACTCATTTCCGTTCTGTAATTATTCATATCATACCCAACTCTTTTGTTATGTAATAGATGTCGGCAGACAAAGAACGTGTTCTTTCATCTGTCATTCCATATTCTTTCTCAAATACCTTTAGTGCTTTTAGCAGATATTCCCGTGCCAGAGCTGTTTTGTTATCTTCATAAAGAGCATATCCATATGAATGATTTACTATCGCTGCGTTGATATGATCTTCTCCATAGGTATCTTCGAAATATACGGAACATATAAGGAAGTAAGCATTAGCCTCTTTAATTTTACCCATCTCTTTATATAATTCTGCCATGCCCAAATACACATCATATATTTCTCTAGCATCTTCTCCTACAGTTCCTTTGTATATCTCTATTGCCCTTGTCAAGCAATTTTGAGCAAATTCAAATTCTCCTAGATGTACGTGAATGCCCCCTAAAAGACTGTAATAAAGACCAGTTTCCCGACTTCTGCAACTGCTTGCGTTTTCAATTATCTCAATTGCTTTCTTGCAGTAGCCAATGGCTTTATCGATATTTTCCTTATCTTCATGCTCATGGCCCATTTTATAATATATTCCTGCAAAGTTGTAATATACGTCGGCTACCTGCTTAATCAAAGTAAGATTGTGTAAGAAGTATATGTCTTTTGCTTTGGTTAATAGTCTCACTGCTTGGGAATAATCGCCAAACTGATTATGTACACTTCCCAATTGGACAAATACGCTAGCAAAATGAATATTGTTAGGCTCTAAAATTTCTTGGTATATATTTTGTGTAAGAGTTAAGCATTCTTTTGCTTTCTGTAATTTGTCCCATCTATTATACAAAGAACCTAAATTATAGTACTGTTTAGCGACCTCAAAGCTTTTCGAACCAAATTTTTGTTGCTGTTGTCTAATTGCATATTTAAAGAAACTTTCTGCCTCAGGAAATTTGTCAACATTCCCACATTCTGTTATGGTGACACCAATGTTACCATAAATTAGAGCGGCATCTGCCGAAGAAGTGTCTTTCCCATCTTCAATGATTTCCAATGCTTTATATGAATAAGCAAGAGACACTCCCCGATTTCCAAAATAATCCTCAAAGAATATACCAATATTAGCAATTATGGTGGCGTTAGTGTAATTTATCTCGTCGCATCTTATCAAGTAGCTATATAATAAATTTTGCGGATGTGTGTCAGATGCAAAGATCTTTGTCCAATATTGTCCAAAGAGAGAATACGAGTTTTTTAAATGATAATCAGCAACCTCAAAATCCAAAATAGTTTGAAGCAATGGCTCCTTTTTGCCAAGCATATAATATTGGTAGGGTAACTCATCGTATGAACGAATAGTACGCACAATCTCAAAGTACCGTATTATGTCCTCTCTTAGATATTGCAAAGAATCTGAATAGCGTATAATAACTGCATCACAAATGTAATGATGGCTGAATGTGATAAGACCATTCTTCTGGGTTAAGTAATGCCGAATGGCACAATACATTTGAGACCATTCAAGTTGATTGTCCAAGCCTATGATTTCAACAATCTCGTTTTCACTCAATCCACTTTTTGACACTGCGATTAGACCAAAGACTTTTCGTACAAGTTCTTTATCGAAGTCCTCCTCAAAACGATTCAATACCCGTTGAAAGAAAGCGCTCGCACAATCTGAGGTTAAGTAATAGTCAATGCGTTTACTTAACCTTTCATGACAACCAAAATTTACCAATTCATCCAGCAACGTTCTTAACACAAGAGTGTTTGCACATATTGGAGCACTTATGATGTGATCTACCTGATGGTCAGGCAGCGACTTCCCATACTTACGCAGGTATTTGCCAACTAGTTTCTTCTTTTGTTCAGCATATAAAGAATGTATGGTGTACACCGGATAGTTGCGGTTGTGGAAAGTTTCCATCGTAATATCATCATTTAATGTCGAAAACAGAAACTTTACGTTCTTTGGCGCTTGTGGAAGCCAGTTGAGTAGTTTTGCACCATTCTCATCGGCTATTTGGTTAATCCCATCGAGTACAATTACCAAGGGCATTTTACCAGCAACAGAGTAGACGCAATCTTGCAGAATGTCTTCAGGTTTCTTGCTATCAGAAGACATAGAGGCAGAAAGGTTGTAAATATCACTTATTTCTCTGGAGAGACGTAAGGCTATCTGCTGATAGCTGCCTTGAATGTTTGATGACCCCACGAAATGATAGACGATGTTTCTGTCGGTATCTTCTTGGTGTCGCATAATCCAGTTGGCTATTAGAGCACTCTTGCCTATTCCGCTTTCGCCTGTAACCACAAAATAACTACAATCTGGATTATACAAGAAATTATCAAGCACTTCAAAATATTCTTCTTTGGGTATATACACTTCTGTCCTGCTTCGCAAAAATGCCCTTTGGATATTGCGATTCCTTTCAAGCACAGATAAAGAGTCACTAGGATAGAGTTCGTTGAGCATTGTCATAAAAGACTCCTTAAGTAATTCGCCAAGCTCCTCATGAGAAGAAAAATCGTCAACAGGATAACGGCCATCCTTACGAATTGCAGCCTTTAGCTTTTCTAGTTTTTCTTCATTGTCCGATTCAATATTCCCACCCCTTTTTAAAAAGAAGTGCGCTCTGACATTATTCTTTGAACGGAGTACTCCATATTGAATCTCCATTTCTGTAACACTCAACCCATTATCAAGATCCTTCTTAAGCCAATCTCCCCAACGTTCCTGAAGTATCTCGTTCTTTTCAAACTCTTCTTTTGATGGACACCAACCATAACGATTACCAATAATGCCTATAAAAAACGGGTGGGAGTTTTCTATTTCTTGAAGGCAAATCTGGAGCACTTTTCCTGATCTTGCATCGTCTTCCGTAATTCCCCACCGCAAGTCGAGAGGCGTTACAGTTACATCGCGCTTCTCTGCTTCTGCCTGCAATAGGGGAAATACCTTTGTTATCAGGTAGTCCCTTTCTTCCTGCATATCCTTGAAAGTTGAGGATATGAATATTCTTATTTGCCTGTTGTCAAGATGATTGTTCATAGACGTATATGTTTATATTTCTCCCAGTTCTCGTTTTACCGCTTCTATTTCTTTGTCTATATTGTCATTGCTACCGCAAGTCCGGATATAGTCTTGATAGTAACAAAGTGCGCCATCAAGATCTTTCTTTGTACCATAGCCATTAGCCATACAACGTGCGACAAACAATGTTCCACCTGGATAGCCTATCATATCGAGAGCGTCTGACTTCCTAAATGCAATACCAAATAGCCTATTTGCCTCTTCCTCATCTTTAGAGCAGTCAATGCCCTCCAACAAATTCTTCGCCATTGTATAAGTAGTCCATGGCGCAAATGCCCTATTAACTATTTTCTCTATAGCCAACTCCATCAATTCATCTTTAGCCCGTACAATTGTCAAATCTCGCACTTTTATGCTATTCTGCTCTCTATCTATCAAATCATCTTCTGGAATATTCTGGGCTTGAGGGAACAAAGTCTTATAATGTGCCTTTGCATACTCGTCCATAAGCAATATAAGTAATTGTGCCCCCCTGTCAACAGCATGTGAGAGTTCTGCTAATACCCACTTTGATTTTAATGAGAATTCACTTGCAAACAAAACTACGAAACCGAATTCTGTTGCTAAATCGAGAGAATTTGTTATGTCATCACTCAAAGAACCAGACAAATACCTATTATCTATCTTAATTGTATTGACATTTATACAGTTATCTGTAAAGAAGCATCTTATATCATATTTGCTGATATGTGAATAAACGGCATTTACAAATTCATAATCATTTTGACTATAAGATAAGAAAATCTGAGTACTCTTTACAAGTTTGTCCAATTGTGCTTTGATTTCATCTTCACTCTTGCTCAAATCAATTGTCTCATACGATCGCTGTTGGGATTTGATGTACTTCACCTCAGATTGCACCCACTTCGAAGCCTTTGAATTCTCACTATCACAGATGATGAATCTTGTGCGACAGTCTATTTCTCTCTTAATCAAGTCATCTATCTCATCGTCATTTGATAAACACTTCAGATAGAACATAAGGGGGCGACAGGAACGCTCTTCAAGATAGTTCCTGATTAACCGTACTTTCGCAAAGTCCTTATTTGAATGCGAAAGAAAAATCCATATTTCTTTATCTTGGTTATTTGTCATTCTACTATTTATATACGTTTTAGATTACACGTTTGGTAACTATCGAATTCTATTGTGGTAATTGTCCAACTCTACAATATTTTGCAGGATTAATTCCGCTTGGCTTTGTGCTCCAAGACTAGTGATGTACCTTGCATGTATTCCATTTCCTCGATACATTTCTTTTAGAAATTCGGTATTACTTTTTATTAACCCTTGCCGTTCGTCTTCATCTTCTGAAACAACATATAATAGGAAGGTGTCCCCGTCATCTGCACGGAACCAGTCTGAACAGCTATCAAGAACATTCATTTCATTCTTGGTCAATTCTCGATCTATAATTGTCGCGATATATGCGTTACTATCTATCTCTTTAAAATCCTTAACTTGAATTCCTCTCTTAAAATCAAGATAATCATTAAGATAGGTACTTGGAAGTATTCCCACTTTAAAAGCTTTTCCAATCAGCATTTTTGATAACTGTTCCGTTATTTCGTCTGATGTTGACCAAATATAAACAGACGACCTCCTGTCAAATCTTTCGATACATTTGCTTATAACGCTATCGTCTGCATCAAGATCAATTATCTCATATGGGCGATGAAGAGATTTTATGTAGTCAATTTCTTTTTGTACCCATTTTGACAGACGAGAATTATAGCTGTCGCACAGAATAAATCTGTCACGAGCTTTGATTTCACGTTTGATAAGTTCAAATATTTCCGTGTCATCTTCCAAACACTTTAGGAAGAACAACAATGGTTTGTATCCTAATTTTTCTAATTTATTCCTTACTTTAATAATTTTCTCAAAGTCCTTATTTGAATGAGATATAAATACCCATGCATTAGTGTCATCGATTCTAAGAATACTCTTTTCAAGGTGGCCAATACATGTCTGAAAGAGGGATGTTTTGACCTCAAATATCTGTATTTGTGTTAAATAGCGTAATGACGAAGGAAATGTATCTGTAAAGCCCTCAAAGCTATTGTCAACATCAATTGGGATAATAATGCTCCGAGAAGCTATTGCATATTCTATTTCTTTACGAATATAATTATTGGGATCGGAACAACCATCAAAAATACCTTTAGTCAACAATAATATAAAGTTTTTCGAATGAGATATAGCAGAAAGTATCAGTTGAGGATTCATTTGTTCAATGATTCTGTCCTCAACGAAAAAGATTCTGAACCCTCTTTGCTCTAACTCATGTTTAAGATTTTGAGCTAAGTCTCGTCCAGTGGCTCGTCCATCGGAGTCAAATCTTCGATAACATATATAAATATCGTAACTATTATTCATACAACCCCTTCTTTAGTGCATATCTTTATCTTTTATGCCTTTAGTCAATATAGCAATTTCTTCTATTGCAATTTTCCAAAATCATATGAGGCCTTTATGGCAAATCCGAATAGCGTGATAAATATTGGAAGTAAAGCACCAATAAGTCCCCATGGTATTTCATAACCATCAAGGCTTTTTTATGTGGGTTATTACAACGTCTTCTGCATAGTCCAATCCAAGATTTGTTAATGAGTATGTTTTACCATCGTTCGAATGAAGCATTTCAGAATTCATAAGTAACTTGTTGACTTCCGGTTGGCTAGGCATCTCATATCCTAATTCTATAATTCTATCATGTATTGCTGTCGCATTTACTTCTTTTCGCATTTTAGTTAATTCAGTAACATAATACACGAATAACACGCTTTTCTTCGTAGGATTCCTTTCTCCGAGTTTTATCTTATTTGCATATTCTTTTACAGAAGCAACTACAAATTCATCATCGTCACCAAAATATTGTGTAAATGCAAATAATATGGAAAGAATGAAAAATGACACAAACAGTAAAGTTGACAAGGTTTTGTCTAAGAATAATCTCTTATTTTGGAGTTTTATTCGACTTTTTACATCTGTGTCAAAGTGACTATTCAATTCCTCGAACTTACTTTGGGTTAGAGCATATGGGGAGGAAGTCATTGTTGGGAACCGGTCGCTCCCCTTGAAAGTTCCACTCGTTACCTTCTGGAACCAGTCGGGATTGTTGTCTAATATATTTTCCACGTCTTTTTCCGTCATAGGTTTGTAACCTGACTTCGCTGCAGAATTTCTTTGGAAGAAATATTCATATTGATCTTGAATCCTATCTGCTATAATAATAGGAATCATATCTTTTCTGAGGCAAGCTACTTTGGTAACGTAGAATAACACGTAGCCAACTTGTTCGACCTCAGTAAGTGTCTGAAACTTGATTGCATCGAAGAAATCTTCTGATGTCAAAATGAGATTAATTGTATTTGCCATATCTATTGTTTTCTTTTATATTCTTGCACTTAAGTACAATCGTTTATAGATTATTCATCAAATCCTCAGGGTTCACATAAGGACCGCTTAGAGTTACATCATCGTATTCATCCACATTGAAATCCTTCTCGATGTTACAAGATTCGCAGAATGCATTATATAGCTTCACCTCATTATAGTTGATGTCATTGTCTATGACAATCATCTTACCCATCATCTTTGCCACCATTTCTTTCAGTTCCACATCCAGTTCTCGAATGGTAGCCAATGCCTGCAGTGTCATCAACGCCCTAACATCATCTTCATATTTTTCTTCAAGTCCGAAATCTCGGATGACTTCATTCATGTATTTAACTTCATTCTCATGCACGATGCTATCAGCGTTCAATATTTCATTGAGCACTTTCACAACCGCTATTTTTGCATTATATGTCAACTGTTCCATTTCTACTGTCTTTTACCTATTTACACTAATAACTACCCAACCCCAAGATTCCTTCTTTTTGTCGAAGTCATATGCAATGAGACATCTCACATTCTCACCATCTGTTACATTGTATTTACTAACAACATTTGGGGAGATAAAAGCTTTCTCCGTTCCATAATTGAAGAACGCATAAGGCCATTCCATCTTCTTTTTGATAGTGCCTTCCACTCTCTTGGCATAATTCAAATCTTTGGGGAGCTTGCATTTCTCTGCTCTAAGAAGTCTTTGCTTACCATCTGATTCAATGACAAAATTCAGTTTTAAAGCCATTCCAGTATCTACTCTGAAACGCAACTTGTGAGACATACGCTTTTCTAATCCGTATACCATCGCTGATTTTTGACTTTTGGAATCCACATAGACTACCACAGCAAAAGCCTCTTCTGTTTTCTCGCCCAATATTTCATTGGTGATTGCCATATAGTCAATAGGTGCTTTATCACTCGATGAAACAGAATTAATCCACGGCTGATGAATCCAACAATCCACCTCATTGGGAAGATGCCAGCCCTGTGGCAGATAACATTGTGTAACTTTGTCTATCTGGAATTTTGCCAAATCGAGTTGACTTCTCTGAATATAGAGAGCAGCAAGTTTTATTCTCACTTTCCCAAGGAAATTCTCTTGTGTACGACAGTGTACGGCACGAATCAAACAAGCCAATTGTTTGTCCTGGTCATTAGTAAACACATCGCTTAACAGCTGCCATACCCAGAATTCTGTTGATTTCTTCTTGGCAAATGGTACAATGACCTTTAGAGCATCTTCTGGCGTACTACCCAAGGATAGAAGCAACTTGCCATAAAAATAACCGGGATAGGTCATTTCTGGATGTTCATTCATCAGTGTATCCATCTGTGGCAGGAACTCTTCGATACGTCCGAGGTCATTTAGGCGAAGCAATGCTTTTGATTTCGCAATGAAAGCCCGCTCAGCCACACTCATTATTTTCCTGCCTTTGGAGATTTCTACGGGCTTGTAATCATCGACCGTCAAGTTCTCCAAGTTCCACCAATCAAAGAAGTCTGCCATTTCCGGCCACGCATCACACCTAATGAAACCTTCAAGGAGTGCAGAATAGCCTTTCCCTGGTTGAAATGTAAATCCTTTTAATTTGGAGAATAACGCAGACAGTCTCGTAGGCGTGTCATAACTAGTTGGAGCCAGATGCCTTTTTGCAAAATAGCCTATCCAAAATATGGTGTTCTCATTTTCTGGCAACAGTTGCTCTAAAGACAGCATTTCGTCCAAATAAGTAATCAATTGTTCGTATTGCCCACTATCTGCATCTTTCTTGATGCAATAATACAAAGCTTTGCCTGTAGTGAGTTTGGCCCACGGCTTTTCTTGCACTAAATCGGCTTTGGCCAGATTATAAGCTTCTTGAACCTGACCATCCTTGCACATTTTAATGATCTCGTTTATCCCTGCCATAGATGTTTCAGTGATTCTAAGATGGTTTTTAGCTTCTCGTCGCCGTCGCCGAATGTTGAGAACGGTGCGATTCCTGTTATGATCTTACGACCATTGTACGAGAGTTTGATATATGCGTACGAGCATGATGTCTTGAAGCAATATACCAAAGCGAATGACTCTGAATAGATATTGGTATTACATATGCTTTGTTCCTGGCACTCTGCCTGTATCAGCTGATGAACGGCCTCAAATCCGTCGTTCATCGGATTGTACTCAAACTTTATCTTATAGTTCGACTCATCTTCCAAATAGCACATCACCTGTTCTGCATTGATGCAATTGCCTTGCGGTGTGAAGGTGTACTGGCCACTCTTCTTATAATAACCACCATATACTTCAATACCATTAGGAGTATTGATATAATATACATCCTGATATTGCAGACTGACCACATTGGCTATTGAGAATTCAGTTTCTTGGAGATTGTTATATATCGACCAATACTTGGCCTTTTGACATGGAAGTGCCAGAGATGCAAATGGCGTAGCCTCTTGTTCGTCGAAAGCATAGAATTTTTCAGGGACTTTTTTGATGGCTTGTATTGGACGTATATTAATAGAAACACCTAATCCGTGGGGTGTAATGGAAGCAAGGGCATCAAGGAACTCCAGTGTATCTTCCTCTTCAACCTTTTCAATCTGTTCACCAAATGGATTTGCTTCAATCGAATTCTTTTCTTGCTCAACTTTAATAAGGCCTTCTGCCTCCTTTACCGGAATATCAACCGGTGTTGGCAATACATCCGCAACGTTTACAGGTGTTGCTGGCTGGGCGTCCTCATCAGGCTCTTCACTATCAGTCTGCAACTGTGAGGCACACAGATACAGTTCTTCTTTAGGACGTGTCACTGCCACATAATGCAGGTTACTCTCTTGGATATTCTCCCATTCCAAATCGCGTGGCGGTGGCAGCTTATCGTACTCCAATATGAATACGCGGTCATTTTCAAGACCTTTAGCACGATGGACGGTAGATATTTTAATGGCATCCTCACTCGGATTAGATAACATTAACTTCAGACGTTTTAAGATATTCTCCAGTGTATTAAGATGCCAGTCAAAATACTTCTTCTTCAGAAAATCAAGGGTGACTTCCATGGTTGTCACCTCTTCTTTTATCAGAATCTTGCGGATTATGGCATCTGCATTCTGATTTTCCTTGGTTATGCGTTTACGATTACGCTCTTTGGCGTGGTCAAAAAATGCATCAATAATCTCATCATTCAGAACCTTTCGCAATTCTTGGGGCGTGAAGTTACGCTTATAGTCACCCATGAACTCCTGTAACTCGTCTGGGTGGATCTTTACCTTGAAGTCCTTATTGATGAGCTTTAATGCCAAGTCTCTCAATGGGCGGCGTGAACGGCATATCACCAAGTCACCTTCTTTGATATTTACAATGACCTCACGACTTGGTATCTTGTACAGTTTTCCTGGATAATCCTTGAATCCTTTGATGTCTGCACGTAACGACTGTGCCAGAGTTATTACATCCTGTGGGCAACGAAAACAGTCTGTCAGACCGAGTACGGTACAGTTAAACGATTGCTTAACCCTTTCAAACGACTGACAATCTGCTCCCGCAAAGCCATAGATGGCCTGATACTGATCACCTACAGCTAACAATCGGCCATCTTCACGAAGGTATTTCTCCACGACCTTTACTTGTGCCTTTGACAAGTCCTGACACTCATCCACAAAAACAAAACCATATTTTTTCTTTGGTGTCAAGTGCATGTAGTAGGGCAGATATAACTGGTCTGTAAAATCTATGATATCATGAGAAATGGCCATAGAGTTACCTTCTTTCAAGAGTCTTTGGTGCAAATTAAAATATGCTGCCACCTCTTCTGGATAGGAAGTGTAACCTTGCTCCCAATGAGGAATAATGCCAAAATGTCGAATCATGGAATCGTAGCACTCCACACTGTCTAATTCCAAAGTACATCTGTATTTCTGGTTGATGTCCAGCAAACGCATGATGATTTTACCCACATATTGCTGACCTTCATTCAGCGCATTCTTATCTGCCCAGTCCAAAGAGTCACGTCTATCCTCCAATCTGCGTAGTTCTGCTACAGATGGATGGTTATGGTAGCCCAGAATCTTATCAATGTCTGGAACAAGGGTTTCAAAAAACTTTGGCTCTTTTATAATGTGATTATATTTATAGTCATCCAATATGTAGTTACGGGTAGCTCGAAGCATCAGGAAGCCCAAAGCATGAATAGTCGACACCTCCACATTTATCTTGGCATCCTTGAACTTCTTCTGCAGTTCCTTACGGATGCTGGTGTTAAAAGCACAGTATATAACATCCTTTAGGTCATGAATATGCATGACACAACCCATCAACGTCGTGGTCTTACCTGCACCTGCCACAGCATCGATGATACCATTGCCAGAACCCGTTTCTACAAACTCAAAGATTCTTTTTTGCGCTTCCGTTGCTTTCATATGCAATACTTCTTTTTCTATTCCGAAATAAACCGATCTAACATATCAGGATTCCTGATAACGTCTTCATACTCGTATTTAATCTGCACTCTGTTCAAATAAAACATTAGCTCATTATCTCTTCGAATATCATCAATGCAAAAACCTTCTGCCAAAAGAACCTTTACTTTTGTATTAGCTTCATTGCTAATGGCAATATCAAGTTCTCTTTTAACCCAATTGGAGCAGGCTGATTCAGGAGTTAGTAACAAAACGAAATGTTTCGCCAGTTTCAAGGCTGTTGGAACGACCAATGAATATTCTCTTCCCTGAGGTATTCCGTCTGGAGCTATCCATACATGTTTTCCTATTTCTTGTAGTGACCTACCTATCATTGCTGCTTTTAAGACATTTTTCGAAGAGTAACTAATAAAGAAATATTCTTCTCGCAGGCTCCACTGTAAGCATCTCTCCATATCAACAATTACATTATTGATAATTATTTCATATCGATCATCACTGCCTCTAAACATAGTTGCCTCTTCATATAGCCTATCAATCTCAGTAAGGACATTATCACGCCTTCCCATTAATCGAGCAAGAAAAGAATTGCCTGTATATGGATGAGAATCTCGAATTATATGAACCACGTGGTGAAAAAAGGAATCTAAGGATGGACCAGATGGGCAATCAATAATTGCATCTAAATCATATGAACGAATCCGGCTATAATCTGGAATACCATTAGCAAGAGGTACAATAATCATTTGACATGTCCCCATATAATGATATCCATGATTCTTGCGATTGAATTCCATAATAAAATCAGTAAACTCAGCCTCATTAAATATTATGGGACCCAATCGGGGGCTATCTATTACTTTTACGAATTTCCTTCTTCTGCCTATAATACTTAATACGCCTTGGCTGAAAGAATCTTCTCCATGATAATCTTGATACTCTTCTGACAAATAATCATTTCTCCATTCTAATTCATCCCTGCTTACATTTGAGCGAAGATCATGTTTGTTGTAACCTGGAAGATAGAAATCCACGTCATCAGAAATGATGTCCATTTCATGAAAGTTGCGTATAACATATTCTACAGCCTTACTGTCAGATGCCGCATTTGCAAAAATAATCATAGTCCAACCTTTGCGACTATGTCTTGCATTCTCTTCAAATTGTTTGATTGTATTAACTGGAACTCCCATAAATATATCATTTTATGTTTTCTCTTATTACGACTCGTAAGCCTAACCCACTTGTCTTCTTCGTATGGTCAGAAGCATATCTACGAGAGACGCGGCAGTTTTTGTCTTCATGCCACCAACTTCCTCCTCTACGTATATATATATCTCCTTCTAATTCAATACTAGTCTCATACGAATGGGCCGGTGTGTTAGTCCATTCCCAGACATTTCCACTCATATCAAATATGCCTAGTTCATTTGGCATTTTCTCTCCTACAGGATGAGTTGAGCCATTAGCATTTCCTCTATACCACGCAACAAGATTAATATCATTGTTCCCAGAATATTTGAAGCCTTTCCCTTCCTGCCCTCCACGAGCGGCATATTCCCACTCTTCTTCTGTTGGTAAGGAAAAACTAATGTTTGTCATTTTTGACAGCCTTTTGACAAATTCTAAAGCTTCATCGTGAGTAACATTCTCAACTGGGTAATGCAATATATCACTCGATTCAAAATTCAAAAATCTTTCGAGATATCCAAAAGATTCATATGGGATAAAACTGTCCCCTTTTTTCGCTGCAACCTCTCTCAAGTATGATGAATCATGAGCAAATCGATTCCTTATAGTCCTTAATTTTTTATATGTAAAATCATCTTCTTCTCCTAACCAATCTAATATAGTTTTTATTTGATCTTTACATTTACTCATTATTTCGTTTTCTTTATCTCTGAAATGAGATTTATTATATCCCATCACAAGCTCCCAAATGTTTTGAGTTATTGGAAATTCACCAATATAAAACGTCATTAAGTGTATAGAATGTGCTGGTCGTTCATTGTTTTCTATATCATCTCCTTGTTCTGGAGTAGCACCTATCATTTTTCTTCCACCTTCAACACGAATCATGTTAAAAGTAACATTTCCCAACTTTACAGGAAAGACATCACCACTTACCTTGATGGGGTCATTCCAGATATTATCAGGATTGAATGATTTGTGATCTTTCCACTGAATATCGACTTCTTTTTCTTCTTCCGAATCAATATGCTCTTTGATTTGCCTTTTTTCGTTTGTGATAGAATTAACACATTCAAATCGATAATCTCCTTTTCGAGGAACAGGCAAATAATATGGTTCATCAGACATGCCATCAAGACTACATACGAGCTTTCCCTCTTTAAAGACAAAACAGTTCTCGTTAGAATAGAATTTGAAAACTGATGTAGCTTGTTCTTGTAAATTTGGTTTTGAGTTAAGATATCCCTTTTCAATAAGTTTGTCAAGATATGCCTCAAAAAATGAATAATTGAACTCTGGTCCGTTTTTCAAATGGAATTCCTTCAATTTTTCAGGAAAAAAATCTTCTGGGGGCATTTCAAAGCCGCCAATCATCATCGGGATAATATTTTTTTTCTTCTCTAAAGCATATGCTATTTCATGGCAAAACCAATCTTTCTTCTCCCAATCATCTAATTTGCAACCATCAAGAGACCCCTCTTCTAATATCACAAAAATGTCTTTCGCATTTTCTATATATTGAAGAAGTTGAGTGTTAAAATTATCTCTCCGCATCTCTTCTAAATCAAAAAATGTGAAATAGCCACGCGTTGTTAACCTATAATAAAGGTTGTTCGCCGTAGCAAGGCTCTTTCGTTTATAGCTTATAAAGATATCATATTTGTATTGCATAGACTAACACGTTATAAGTTGCCAAAATTGTATATGTCACGCATATCCTCTGGAAGCTCCGTATGCGGTTCAATACTCAAAGGATATATAGATAGAGTAGCCTTTTCCATAGGAGTTACCTGTGGGAAAGCTAATGTCAATGCCTGAGTGTATTCCTTTTTTACATATTCACTCTTCTTGCTGTTTTCAGACCAACACAATACAAATAAATCTGCAGAGTTTATATAATCCTGTATTTGGATAGGGAATACATCACCACCCTTCAAATAGTGTCTGTCAAAAAAGTAATTTATACCTTGAGCTTTATATGCCTCTGCGATATATTTAACTTTCTTTTCGTCTTGATGTGCATATGAAATAAATATTTTATTATATCTCTTTGTTTTGATGTGTGGGTTCAAATCTAGAGATACATCTGCAATCCTAGTTACAAATCTCATTTCGCTAACTTGAACATTATTGATAGACAAGGTTACTGTACAACTTAAATCCTTCAAATCGATATTTTCTTGAATATAGTAGTCAAAACTACATTTGGTAAATGAACTACTCCATATAATACTTTTACTCTCAGACATCATCAGTTTTTTACCATAGATGTTAAGTTGTACGTTAACCTTATCTCCTTTCTTCAAGTAACAATCAAGCGGAATATAATCACGTCTTTCCACATCTTTACATGATTCATATGCATATTCTTTGATATTGTCTGCTTCTTCAAGAGTGTGAAGATATACTTGGATGAGCATATGCGTTCCTCTTTTAACTTCAGATGGAGCAAATATTGATGAGAAGACATGGTCTCCTTTCTCTTCCATACTATTATTCAACTTTTTCGTAAAAAATTGATAACCTTGTTTTAGCCCATGATATATCTGCGAAATTAGTGCAGAAGTTAGTAAAAAAGGCAATTTTATGATAAGCCATAACAGATTGGAGGAACTCACATAATCATAATTAGCCTGATTTTTTGGATGCCCTTCTTCTAATATTAAACTACACCCACAATTAGGGCAGCACTTTTCGTCACCATCATATAATATCATAATGCTATGACAATTGGAGCATTTCCCATATTGTATATTAACAATGTTATGATTGCTTTTTGGGGGGGTATTATTACATTCTGATGAAGCAATCCTTGGTAGATATGTCTGATGTACTCTTTCTTGTTGAGATGTGTCCTCTAAAGGTTTTTGCTCTGACATCATGTCAATTTGCCATTTCAGCTCTTGAAGTAAGCAATTAGCTTCATTAATATGTGCACGATGACAGGAGCTAAAGCGGGACAAATATGTATGAGTTTCTTGTAATAAAGAAAATATATCTTCTTTATTATTTCTAGGCATACGTGTCAATTTGAGCCATTCATTATTTTCATTTGAGTCGACAAACAAATCGAGAAGTTGTTGATAAAGATTTTCTGTAAGAACAGGAGGAGCAAAGTCTTCAAATTCCAAGTTTTCATACTTATCAATTAAAGAAACTATATCAAACAAATTGATAGTCCAACATCGTTGATGAACTTGCTCTAGCAACTGCCTCTTTTCTATATCACTTAATCTTTCCATATACTCACTTATTGGATTTTACACTAGCATAATTAGAATCTGCTTCTACCACTCAAAATGTTCACAGACATGTATTGTTCTTGTCAGAATATCCAATAATCTACATTCTAAGCAACTCACTCACATTAACCTCCAAACATCTTGCAATGTCCATCAAGTTTTCAAGGTTTGGTTGAGCAGAGTTTGTACACCACTTGGAAACGGTTGCAGGATCTTTGCCCAACCGTTCAGCAAGCCACTTATTCGTGCGATTCTCCTCCGCAAGAACAACTTTTATTCTATTCAGGTTTTTAGTTTCCATATCTTATACCTTATTAATATAGGGTACAAAGATAAAGATTTCTTGGCAAAAAGCATCATCTTTAACCAAAAATATAGTTATATACGTCAAAAAAATGGTTTTTAAGCCAATTTTTACATCTCAAAATAACAAATTACAAATATTTTTAGTTTTAGATCTGAAACAATCTCACAAAACTGTTTATACTATTTGTTTATGATAGATCAATGCCTATACTACACCTTGTTAAACAACGCAAGAGTCAGCCTTATACCATCCATCAATGCCTGATCGTATGACTTGCGAGGTTTGGTATCACGGCTTAAGCCGTCGGAAAGCCGGATGAGTCGGCAATAGTAATCACCTGTATTCTGGAAGAAAGTATCTCGGCAAATCAGTAATTCGAGATGCTTTTTTCGGCGTAGCCAATCTTGTACAGCAGATAATGTGGGAGCGGAATAGCATCTGGCTCCACGACCCCGTGTTTCCTTAGGAGCGTTATAGTCCTTCAGTATAAGTTCCTCGTCCTCGGCTGTCTGTAGCTCGCCTTCGAGATTATAGTATGATAAGGTGGGTTCCCTGAAACCCAACTTCCATAGCTGTCGCGCCATCACCTTATCTACTACTACCTGTTTCAGCATATCTTTGCCTTTTGGGTTGCAAAGATACGAATTTATTTTGAAATGGCGGTAAATAAAGGCGTCATTGATGCGATTTCCAAGGCGACTATTTTCCTCATGGTTCTCTAAGTTTCACGGGGTATCGGCATGAAAGTAGCAAGTTACACATTGAAGACTTGTCATGGTTTGTTTTAGGAGGGTAGTAGAAATCAACCACCTTTCTTTACCCAAATACATCTGCCCCGAAAACAAGGCAGATGTATTTATTGAAGAAGATAGCCTTATGCACGTAATTTCGGCTTCTTCTTTCTCCTCTCTACCCATGCCAAAACCTCATTGAAGCCCCAAATCACTGACATGATGAAGATGGGCATTGCCGCCATCAGCCAAAGGAAGACCATGGTGTCGTTGAGGTGGTACTTCCCCGTGTAATAGCCGAGGACGGTGAACACCACCAGTGCCACCTTGTCCACCAGATGGTAAACGACGGGGAACCACTCCATGCGCGAGGACAGACGGATAAAGTGTTCCTCAGCATTGGCCTCGATATACTCGCAGACAGTCTCGCCACCCTTCATCATTGCCATGCAAACCTGAGACTGCTGCCATTTCTCGCGGTCTTTCTTCGTCAGTTCTTCGACATAGCGGCTCATGAGTTTCGAGCCATGCATGTTCTCAGCCACTTGATGCAGGATGCATTCCGCATATAAGTTCATCTCTTCCAACGGCGCAACGTCAATGTCCTGATTGACGAGCTTGTTGCTGTTGTTCCTCATCACGTCGAGGGGAATACTGCCCAGGAGCGTCTGCTGATCTATGAGCATTTCAATGGCCTCGTGGGTTGATTTCACAAGGAACTTCCCTTTCATCACAGCCTTTACGCCACGTTCATACTCCTTCTGGTCATAGAGCGCAGTGTGCTTCTGC
>JAEEGH010003805.1_pt1 | contig 39227 bp, 23 predicted proteins | sample 9134181 | NCBI WGS metagenome assembly JAEEGH01 (sample SAMN16246544, study PRJNA631951) | gut metagenome | biome: gut microbiome; feature: rumen; material: DP-attached | host: Bos | place: Iran: Karaj | collected 2018-10 | reverse complement strand
AGATTCATGAACAGGCTTTGTCTAGGGCCTCTGCTTCGGATCCAACGACACCACGCCTTTTTTTATGCGCTGATTGTCGCCGCAAGTCCGCTTGAGGTTGCCCTAAAGGACTAAAAATTTTCAAAAAGGTAAAAAAATGAAGATATTCCTTTCTGTTTTGGCAATAGCCGTTGTCTATGCGATGGCCGGCATCGCTAACGAGTCGACCCCCCAATCCCACGCAGAAATAATTTCAGATTCAAGTCAGATAAAACCGGCATGCATCGCGCCAGACATCTATCCCTGTGATTTTCCCGACAATTTCACATGGAGCATGAGGAGATATTATGGACTTACGCTTAATCCGCTGAATACGAAATGGGTCGAAACCGAGCCCTGCCATTACTCTTTCGAATTTTCTGTAAATGGACAGAAATATGGCAAAGACCGGAAAGACTATAGTTGTTCGGCAACGGCACAAGAAAATGAAAACATTCGCATCAAATGGATATCAGAATTTGGATATACCAAACAAGAGGGGACTTTTGAAATCAGGCGAAAACAGAAAAATGGGATGCCGGAAGGCATTTCGAAAATTTATGATGATGACGATAACTTGTTGCAAATGCAAACCTTTAAAAACGGGATCAGAAACGGCGATGAAAAAACATATTCAACCAAAGGCGTGTTGACTACGGTTCGCAGTTTTTCAAACAACGCTTTAGATTTGACCGAAATTGAATACGACGAATTCGGCAATAAGACATCTGAGGTGGTTTACAAAAAAGGGCTAATTGAAAGTTCTTCGGAATATGGTAGTTATAAAGGTAAGGGCAGTCCAGACGTTCTTGCATGTACTGTTTTTCAATCCATGGGGAAGGTAGATCCTCAGCAGAATTGTTACGAATTGGTGAACATGATAAACGCGTGTCGAAAGAAGAACGAGTCTAAACCATTTCTCAGTTCTACGACAACATTTAAGGATGGTCTAAAGCATGGCGTGGAACTTTTTTATTATGAGCCATGTGGGGACGATGGGACCCAAAGACCTCCTCATTCGGTTCACAAGGAGTCACCCTATGAAAAGGGGGTTCTGAATGGAACGGTCAAGGAGTTTTACCCTAACGGAAAGCTAAAGAGTACCGTCACCTATGAAGATGGCGATGCCGTTTCTGAAAAGAATTGTTACTCCATGAATGGAAAAGTCCAGAAAACTGGAACAGAAAAGATGGAGTGCGATTAAATAATTCGAAGGAGTAAATAATGAATTTAGACAAAGTAATAAACAAGACTGTAGAACGATATGAAAAAATATTGGATAACTACTATCCATCGTTTGGTTCTACCGGGTTTACAGAACGAAATCTAACTTTTAATTTTTGCAGCTGTTTCTACAATATAGCCGCTGAAAAAGATTTAGTTATATGGCAAGAAGTTCCGATAGAAAATAGTAAGTCCAATAAGAAAGAACACTTTGATTCTCTAATTATAAGTAGAAAAGCGAAAAAACTTTATCTAGTTGAAGCGAAAAGAATAAACAGCAAAAACAAAATTGATTCCGTTGAATCTGATTTGAAAAGAATAATAAACAACTGGAAGAATATTAATATTGATGAGGAAACCAAAGGATATTCCAAACATGCAGTCATTATTGCAGACATATGGATTCCTCATAGTAATGAAAAGGCAAAAAAGGCCAAAGAATACTTATTAAAACAATTCAACAACAAATTCAAAAACGCAATAATAAAAGAAGTAAAGAAGAAAAACGGTCCGCTTACAGAAAAAGAGCGATACTATATTCTCTGTTATGTTGAAGAATTGTAAATTCAGAAAAATATTTCGGCATCTGCGTTAGGGATAGTGACCCTTTGGGGACAAGACCCACGTAGCGAGGCTTGGTTCTGGGAGGTGAGCGGCAAGCGTAAGTGCAGTCGATTGCCCCCAGAATATAGCCCGACCCACGAAGTGGGGAACGCCCAAAATAATCGCAAGCGAAGTGGCAGACTTCTGCGCCCTCGTGAAGGAAAAGCGTGCAAGCCGAGTGTCGCGCCAAAATGCTTGCGCTTCGCTATTTTGGCATGACCGAGGCGAGCGGGAAGGACTCCGAAGGAGTCCCCAAGGGTCAGATGACTGTCGCTCAGTTCTTGGAAATGACTGCTGAAGACCGCAAGGTTGGGCGCTAGTCAATAACCAATACTATTCACGAACGTATGTTCCTTTGAGCCTACGTTTTTTCTTTCACTTCGTACAATAAAAGAAATCTCATCTCAAAAAATTTATAAATTAATTAACAATAAACGTATTCACACGAGAAAAAAATGAAATTACATGCTCATATTCACAAAATCAAGTGTATTAACGACCTTCAACTTGATCTTCCAATAGACAAGGGCTTGTATGCTATTACTGGACAAAATGGTTCTGGCAAAAGTACAATCGCAGGTTCTGTTTCTAGCGTATTTTTTAATTTTCCGATGAAAGAATATTTCGGCAGGACTGATGAAGATGCTTTTATTAATTTTGAGTTAGGAGAATCAAAACGAAAATGGTTCATTCAAAATAATAGATGGAAAAAGAGAGTAGATGGTCCTCGAATGGACATCAAAGGTTTTTTTGAGGGAAGCCTGATTTTCGGGAATCGGTTTAAGGACATGTCTTATGATAAGATTAATTGTGTAGACACAATCAATCAAGCTGAGCTCATTTCTGCAGATGAATTTATCAGAAAGAATTTGGGATACATTTTACAGGGAAATGAAAATTTTTACGAAAAATTATGGTATGTTTCTCCCAATCGCCCAAGCCCAAATTACAATCTTAAACGAGAATTCTTTTTTTATGAGAAAAATGGGAAACGCATAAGCCAATTTCACATGTCTACGGGAGAAAATCTGCTAATAAGCATTCTTAATTCTCTCTATATAAGAAACAATGATCGAGCAAGCCTTTCAAAGCCTTGCATGATGTTGTTAGACGAGATTGAATTAGCCCTGCACCCGTCATCGCTAAAACGCTTAACTAATTTTTTAAAGGACATGGCGAACCAATATAATTACGCCATCTATTTTTCTACGCACTCAATAGAATTGATTAGTGGGATTTCTCCATCAAATATTTTTTTCATTGAACGACATGCTGACGACTCCATAGAAATTCTCAATCCATGCTATCCTGCTTATGCAACAAGAACCTTATACGACCATAATGGTTATGACAAAGTTATTCTTGTTGAAGATGATTTGGCAAAATCAATCATTGATAGGCTGTTACGATCGGAGAAACTGCTCAACAATAGATTGGTACATGTACTTCCTTGCGGAGGATACACAAATGTCGTATGTCTAGCCGACGACGTCGTTAAAAATAATTTGTTAGGAAGAAAAGCATCAATATCCATAGTGTTAGATGGCGACATAAAAACACAGGTACTGGATTTCATGACAAAACGAGGCTTGTCAAATAACATTCCACTAAACTTTTTGCCCATTGCAAGTCTTGAAAAATACTTAAGAGAAAAATTATATTTAAATGTTGATCAAAAATTATTTCGCGAACTAAATGATTATATTTTTCAAAATAAAAGTTTGACTCAAATTATTGACGATTATAAAAAAGACACTTCAGCATCTCAAGACAACGACGGAAAGAAACTGTTTAATCAAATAGATTTAGAACTAAGAGAACGAAAAGTTGACCGTACAGAGCTGGTATCTATGGTGGTAAACCATTTGTTTGAAAATCGAAACCCTAATCTAGAAAAACTAATTATATTCTTAAAAAAGCAAATGGAATAAACCTACTAACGTTGTAAAAGAAACGCAGGCATGAAAGAGTCTGCGTTTCTTTTACAAATCTAATTTATTCAAAAAATCCGAATACGAAAGTATTGGAATTCCTGCATGACTTCTCAGCTCAGTCAAATCCTTGTCACCACTTATGATGAAATCGACAGGAACACTTTCTGCCATTGATAATATAAAGAGATCTTTAATGTCCCTAATAGGTGATTTAGCTTGTGTTGTGATTGGAGTCCAATGGCAAACATTATCCACCATGTCAACAAACGCTTGCCGTGATTCTTGAGAAATAATAACGTTAAATTTCGGACGAGCAATCACAGTTTGAATTTCATCTAGCAGCTGTTCGCTCATATAAACTTGAACATCATTACGACATAAAACATTGGCAAGCGAAGCAAGACGCTTGCCAATCATGAATGATATCCACAGATTTGTATCGAACAGGACCTTCATTTCCCGTATCGGACAGCATTGACTTCAGCGGCAATTTCTTCGTCGCTCATCATCGGAGCCTTGGGGCAAGAATCGACGAATTTCTGGACAATGCTCCGCTTAGACCGCACAGTCCAGCCCATGCGATTTGCCAGCGTTTCCATGATACCCAGGTCCTGGGTCGGGATTGTCAGAACAAGATCTTCCATAATAATCCTCGTCTATAAAATACATTTTTCCTAGAAAAAAACAACATCATTCCAAGCTGGAACTTTTAAAAGACCCCTAAAACGCGTTTTTCACGTTTTTTTTTCGCAATTCTTTTGCCAACTTCAACTCTTTCCACTGGTTTATATGTTATTTTTAAAGGGTAAAAAAGAGTTTTAGCTCTTGTTCTCAAAGCGAAATCTCGAAAATTTCTCATATTCGGGAACAAGGCAAACGCTCACGCAGGTATGCCGTCTTACGGTATATCTCGGTTTGCTATGCCGGCTTATTAGCCGGTCTTTGGTCACATCGACCAAGGGCAACAGCCCTTTCGGGGCGTGGGTCGTTTGCGTTTATCGAATATGGGCATTCGAGAGCCTCGCTTTGGTAAATGCAACGACCTGCGCCTTTTTTGTTTCCTTACAAATTTGGTGCAGTTTTTTTGCTGAGCGGGAGCAATTCTCAAAATTTCATTTAACAAAGGTCATTCTGACCAAAGGAGATACACTATGAAAAAATCCCTTCTATTCGTAATAGCCGTATTTCTAGGCTGTTCTTTCGCCTTTGCGGGAACAGTTACTGACAAAGACGGCAATAAATACAAAACCGTAAAAATGGGAAAATTGGAATGGATGGCAGAAGACTCTAAATTTGAAGCCGTAGGTTCAGAGTGTTATGGGGCAAATCAAAATCCAGATGATTGTATAAGAGTTTATGGTAGAGCCATAAATGACGAGAACATGTGCCCAGTTGGTTGGCGATTGCCAACTGTAAATGATTTGAATGAACTAGAAAATCAATTTCTGCCAACCAATTTTGAGCAAATGACAGAAAAACAAAAACGTCATGCTTTGCCAGATGCAAAAAAAGCTTTTGGAGCATTTCTTGATTCAAAAAAATTTCCATTAAATAGTTGGGAACAAGGAAAAACAAACATCTATCACGTTATATTCTATTCTCCGCTATCAGGGCAACCATCTTTAAGGTCCTTTTATAGGACATCTAAGGAAGACTTCTTTTTCTTAGATGGAATGACCGTTGCAAAAGTTCGTTGCGTAAGAGAAAGCATAGAAAAGTCAGGTGAATAAGAGCATCCGCGTTAGGGATAGTGACCCTTTGGGGACAAGACTCGCGTAGCGAGGCTTGGTTCTGGGAGGTGAGCGGCAAGCGTAAGCGCAGCCGATTACCCCCAGAATATAGCCCGACCCACACGCAGTGTGGGGAACGCCCATAAGACCAATATACGAAGTAGCTGACTTCTGCGCCCTCGTGAAGGAAAGCGTGCAAGCCGAGTGTCGCGACAAAATGCTTGCATTTTGGCATGACCGAGGCGCAGCCGCGGACGCCAAAGGCGTCAAATCTACCACGACTTCGGTTTCGACGATATCGTGGTGAAGTTCTCTACCCGCCCCGAAAAGCGCGTGGGTTCCGACGAAATCTGGGACAAGGCTGAAGCCGCCCTCGCCGAAGCCACGAAGCTCGCTGGCCTCGACTACATTTTGAACCCGGGTGAAGGCGCCTTCTACGGCCCGAAGCTCGAATTCACGCTGAAGGACAGCCTCGGACGTGACTGGCAGTGCGGTACCATCCAGGTGGACTTCAACTTGCCGCAGCGTCTGGGTGCCGAGTATGTCGGCAAGGACAACCAGAAGCACATTCCGGTGATGTTGCACCGTGCGGCCGTGGGTTCCATCGAACGCTTCCTCGGCATCCTCATCGAAGAATTCATGGGCGATTTCCCGCTGTGGCTCGCTCCGGTGCAGGCCCGCGTGCTCCCGATTTCTGAAAAGTTCGTTGACTACGCTAAGTCCGTGGAAAAGGAACTCGTGAACGCCGGCGTCCGCGTGGAAGTCGACGAATCCAACGAGAAGCTCGGCTACAAGATCCGCCAGTGCGAATTGCAGAAGATTCCGTACAAGATTATTGTAGGCGAAAAGGAACAGGCTGAAGGTCTCATCGCTGTCAACAAGAGAAAGGAAGGCGATAAGGGTCAGATGACTGTCGCCCAGTTCTTGGAAATGACCGCAGATGACAGAAAAGTCGTTCGCTAGTCAGTCATTTGTCATTGCGAGGGGCGAGCAGCCCCGAAGCAATCTATAGGAAACTTAAAACGCAGACTCGATTGAGCCTGCGTTTTTCATATTCATTAATCAAGTAAGCGGGCTTACTTCTTCCCGGCCTTCCCTGCTGCGGCCTTCAGTTTCTTGAATTCCGCCTGAGCCTTGCGCATGTCGGCCATAAACGCTTCGTTTGTATGCAGGCTCGGGTAGGCGCCCGAAACAATCACCTTCGAGGCATCCACGTCGCTTTGCCAATGAACGCCAACAATTACGCGGCTCTGTCCCCATTCGTAGGCGTATTTCAGCAGGGCGTCCTGGGCGGCGGGGTTCACTTCGATCAGCAACAGGGCCATGGCCCATGCGCGAACGGTATGTCCCGACGGGTAAGAACCATTATGTCTCAGGTGCTCTTCGTGTTCAGGCGTAAGCGAGGGTTCATTGAAGCGGTCGAAGGGGCGGCGCCTCATGTAATGCTTCTTGGGAAGACTTCCCGGTTGCTTGAGCGTCCTGACACCGCGTTCGAGCAGGTTCATGATGGCGGGTGTCTTCTGCGCCGATATCTCCATGCCGAAGGGTTCGCTGAACATTGTTGCCATCTCCTCGACGGTTTCCACCGCCTGGGCGACCGCAAGTGCCGCACGCGCAGAATCCTGGCGCATCTTCTTGCCCCACATGTACTGCGACATATCGTACATGAACTGTGGCGACAGAGTATCGGGCGGCGCAGGGTAAAAATTCAGCGCGTTCGGGAGCGCATCCGCTTCCACATAGGGTTTGACATCGGCGGCAAAACTGCACAGGGCGGCCCCGCACAAGGCAATCGCGATTAAGGATTTCTTGAAGATGTTCATGAATCAAAGATAAATATAAAAGGTTCTTTCTGCAAAAAATCCCCGCACGGTGGCGGGGATTTCAAGATAAATGTTTCCGTAGAATTATAGATGCTACAGAAGATCCTTGAAGAAGTCGTTGCCCTTGTCGTCCACCAAGATAAATGCCGGGAAGTCCTTGATCGTAATCTTGCGGATGGCTTCCATGCCGAGTTCCGGGAAGGCGACGATGTCGTTGCTCAGGATGTTCTGTTCGGCGAGGATGGCCGCCGGGCCACCGATGGAGCCGAGGTAGAAACCGCCGTACTTGTGGCAAGCGTCCGTGACATCCTGGCTGCGGTTGCCCTTCGCGACCATGATCATCGAGGCGCCCTTGCTCTGGAAGCGCATCACGTACGGGTCCATGCGGCCGGCCGTCGTCGGGCCAAAGCTTCCCGTGGGCATGCCTTCCGGGGTCTTGGCCGGGCCGGCGTAGTAAATCGGGTGGTTGGACACGACTTCGAGAACGGTCTTCTCGATATCGGTGAGGGTCTCGCCCTTTTCTTGCTTGTCGAAGATTTCGGCAATCTTGGCGTGGGCCATGTCGCGGGCCACAATCATGGTGCCCTTCAGGTTCAGGCGGGTCTTGACCGGGTACTTGGTGAGTTCGGCAAGAACTTCCTTCATCGGGCGGTCGAGATCGATTTCAACAGCCGGAGCCATGTTCACGGCATCGCCCTTCGGCAGGTACTGTTCCGGATTGTGTTCCATCTTCTCGAGCCAGAGGCCGTTTTCGTCGATCTTTGCCTTGATGTTGCGGTCGGCAGAGCAGCTGACGCCGATGGAGACCGGGCAGCTTGCCGCATGACGCGGGCAGCGGATCACGCGCACGTCGTGCACAAAGTACTTGCCGCCGAACTGGGCACCGATGCCCGTCTTCTGGCAAATGTGCAAAACCTTTTCTTCCATTTCCACATCGCGGAACATACGGCCGCCTTCGGAACCCGTGGTCGGAAGGTCGTCGAGGTAGCCGCAGCTGGCGAGCTTCACGGTATGGGTGTTCATTTCGGCAGAAGTACCGCCAATCACGATGGCGAGATGGTACGGAGGGCAGGCCGCAGTGCCGAGAGTCTTTACCTTGTCCGAAATAAACTTTTCAAGGGACTTCGGGTTGAGGAGCGCCTTGGTCATGGGCCAGTAGTAAGTCTTGTTGGCAGAGCCACCGCCCTTCGCGACGAACAGGAACTTGAGGTCGGCGCCTTCTTCGGCATGGATGTCGATCTGTGCCGGGAGGTTGCAAGCCGTGTTCTTTTCTTCATACATGGTCAAGGGTGCAATCTGGCTGTAACGCAGGTTCTTGCCGGTGTATGCGTTGTAGATACCTTCGGAGATGGCCTTCGCGTCGTCGGCGCCAGTCCAGACCTGCTGGCCCTTGTGGCAAATACAGATGGCGGTACCAGTGTCCTGGCAGAACGGGAGGATACCCTTCGCAGCCACGCAGGCGTTCTTCAAGAGCGTGAGGGCGACGAACTTGTCGTTATCGCTCGCTTCGGGGTCCTGGAGAATCTTCGCGACCTTCTGCGTGTGAGCCGGGCGGAGCCTGAAGCTCACTTCCTCGAATGCCGCCTGGGCGATCTTGGTGAGGGCCTCGGGGGCGACCTTCAGAATTTTCTTGCCTTCGAACTCGGCGACGGAAATGCCGTCCTTGCCGAGGTTCACGTATTCAGTCTTGTCTTCGCCGTGTTGCACGGTCGCTTCGTATTTGAATGCCATATTATTAATTAGGGGTTAGAGGTTTCAGCCTTCTAAAAAATAAAAACTGCCCCGACCGAAGGGTGCAGTCTCGCCATGCGCAACGCCTTTTTTTGTAAAAATAGGCGACAAAGTGTTCCAAAACAGGGATTATTTGAACTTTTTTTATTTTTTTTTGGCAAAACGTCGCTAGAAGTGTTATTTTTTGGACATAAATTTTAAACAAACCTTAAAGAGGAATGGAATCTATGATGAAAAAGATTTTGATGGTGTCCATGCTCGCCGCAGCCGTCGCTTTCGCTGCGCCGGCCAAGTCCGCCAAGGCTCCCAAGGGCAAGGCCGCTCCGGCCAAGACCGTAGAAGCTCCTGCCGCTGAAGCCGCTCCCGCTGCCGAAGCCGCACCGGCTGCCGCTCCTGCCGAAGCTGCTCCTGCCGCCGAGGCTGCACCGGCTGCCACTCCTGCCGCCGAAGCTGCTCCTGCTGCTGAGGCCGCACCCGCCGCCGAAGCCGCTCCTGCCGCTCCCGCTGCCGAAGCCGCACCCGCCGCTGAAGCCGCTCCTGCCGAGGCTGCTCCTGCCGAAGCTGCCGAGGCCGCTCCCGCCGAAGCCGCTCCTGCTGCCGAAGCCACTCCCGCCGAGGCTGCTCCTGCCGAAGCCGCTGCCGCTGATACCGCCAAGGCCGAGACCGAAGTTCTCGAAGCCAAGGCCGAAGAAGCCCCGGTCGACAGCGCCGCTCTCGCCAAAGCTGAAGAGGAAAAGAAGGCCGCCGAAGCTGAAGCCAAGGCCAAGGCCGAAGAACAGCAGAGGGCCGAATCCGCAAGCATGGGTTCTGCCAAGACGACCATCATGGAAAACCCCTGGGAATTCCTCGTTGTCTCTGCCCTGTTCGTTGCCTCCGTTCTCGTGATCATCTTCACCGGGGAATAATAGGCTCCTTCAAAAAAGTTTAAGAGAGACGGCTCCCGGCCGTCTTTCTTTTTTACAATCGCTTACAGATGCATATAGGAAGAAGGCGGTCGCAACGACCGCCTTCTTTTCTAATAAACCGTTCCTTGTTTATTGCAAAATCCGGTTACCACGGAGTAACCTTGCAATCGGCCGTACTTGCATTCGTTTGAATAAGGAACTGGACCTTCTGACCTTTATAGGCAGCAATGGACTGTCCAAAGTAGTCTATTTTAGGCTCGGCCGACAAAGGCTCATCATTAATTAAAACATTGATGGATCCCTTCGTTTCGCAAACCAAGGTGCTTCCGTCTGCAGGTATCTCGACAACCCAAACTTCGCCCGAAGGAATTGCAATCGCAGCGGCATTTGTGACCAGCGTGTAATCAACCTTATTGGGGTTAATCACATAGGTGTTTTCACAGACGAACTGCTGAGCGGTCTTGTCATCATTGGTAACGGTCACCGTGGGCGCAACGTTAACCTTGTGCAAGTCGCTTCCCAGTGTAATGGATCCTGTAGTACCACTGCCAGCAACTTCCCCGCCTTCATAGCTCCAGGAGTAACCAACAATATTAGCTTCGGAAGTCGCATCCACAGTCCATGTCACGACATCGCCTGCATTGGCGGTTTCCTTGTTTGGCTTGCAAGAGTTGATTGTAATGGGAATGCCTTGAACCTGCAGCGGAGTACACTCGATTGTATTTCCGTCGACATTCAAGCTGGCCGTATAGGTTCCCGCCTCTTCATAGGATACATTTACGGTATTCATTCCATTCCCCTGCACAGTCTTATTCTGTTCCGGGAATGTCCATACGAACGGCGCCATGATGGCATCGAAGACATCGCCACCTTCACGATAGAACGACCACGTTGCCAAGCCTCCCTTCTCAATGATGGGGGTCTTCGGGCCACAAGATCCACTCACCACCATCTTGGGCTCGTTCAGCACCTCTTCGGAAGACTCTGTCGCCGTCTTGGAAGAAGACGAGACAACAGGCTTGGCCGCCTGAGATGAAGACGAAGCCGGTTTTTGCGCCGCCGACGAGGAGGACACGCCGGCCTCCTGGGAAAGCTGGGTTTCGGAAGATGTCACGGGAGGATCGTCAGGCAACTGGCTAGACGGCCCCTGCGGACTCGTCACCTCGTCTCCACAAGCGGAAAGCCCGAACACGGACAATCCGGAAACGAACAGGGCCGACGCCGGAATGTAAAAAAATCTTTTCTTCTTGAATTGAGATCTCATACTTTGAAATATATAAAAAAAAGCCCGAATGTGACGTTTTTTTTGATACGCTTTTGCGAACGACTTAAAAAATGTCTATTTTCTATATGGGATTGTTGTGAGTACTTTTATTAAGGGAGGCATTATGCCACTTTTTTGGTTACCAGTGTTACTTCTGGTTTCGTTGTCGTTTGCAGCGGTAGACCAGGAACAGCCTACACCGTATGACCTGATTCGTCCTATTTGGCCCATGAAGTGGGATACGGCCGCCACCGACAACGGCGGTACCGTAGAAAGTTTCAGCAAGTACACGCCGAATGCAAAGAAGCACAACACAGTCCCTCCCGTCGGAGCGATGCCCCAGGATTTTGTCCCGAACGGAATCATTCCCGACTCCCTGAACCAGGCCTTCCGTGACGCGCAGAACCTGCGTATCGGCCGTATCCGTATCAACCAGGCCGGCTATCTGCCCGAAGACCCGGAAAAACAGTTCTACTATGTGTCAGACGGTTCCTGTACCGAAAAGTTCTCCGTCGTCGATTTGGAAGGGAACGAAATTTTTACAGGCGGAACCTTTACCAACTCCGGCAAATCCACCGGATCCAGTTGGGACATCAAGGCAGGAACTGACGCCGCGACAAACAACCAGGGACGCTACACGGCCAAGGCCGTCGGCCCCTCCGGCAAGGTCTGTATCGGCAACTTGTCCCAGGCAACGAACCTCGACATGAACACCCGCTACCGCGTCAAGGTGCTGAACCAGTATTCTGCGACCTTCATTATCAGCGACAAGGTCTATTCCATGGTCCGCGACGCTACCCTCAAGTTCTACGGCATCAACCGCTCTGGAAATTCCGAATCCTGGTTCCACAAGCCGAGCCATACCAAGGACGGCGCTGGCAAATTTGTAAAGGGTGTAGGCGCTGTTGCTGGATTTACCCCCAAGGAAGGAGCCCTGCAGGGCGGCTGGTACGACTGCGGTGACCACCTGAAGGAATCCCAGACCCAGGCCTACGCATTCATGGTGCTTGCCGTGATGGCGGCATCTAGCCCGGAACGCGACGAGGACCACTACGCCTACAACATGGGCGAAACAATCAATACCGACGGCATCCCCGACATCTTGCGCGAGGCAAAACACGGTGCAGACTTCTTCTTACGCGCCTACACCTTCGCGAATGGAGTCATCGACAATATGGCCGTCTCCGTAGGTAACTTTGGCGCCGACCATGGCTGGTGGGGCCGCCCCGAAAACCAGGATGCGCTCCCGGAGACATTGACCGGTCGCGGAGGTCCGCACGAACGTGACATCCGCCTGGGCGAACTGGGTTCCAACATCTCGGGCCAGATTGCGGCAGGCCTCGCCCTGTTGAGCGTCGACTACGCTACATACGATAAAGATTTTGCCGATAGCTGCTTGATGGTTGCCGAACAACTTTACGACTTCGCCAAGAACCTGGCTCTCGGCAAATCGTCTTACGGCATGGCAAAATATGGCAAGACAAACCAGAGCTTCGTCCACAATACAATACCTGCAGGCTGGTCAAGCCCGGCCTACAACGGCAACAACGAATATCACGACGACCTCGCAATCGCCGCATGGGCTCTGCACTATGCAACCTACCCCAAGACAGGGGACGACTCCTACCTTAAGGATGCCATTTCTAACCCGGAAATGGTGGCATCCTCGGGTCCCGGCGCAGACAAGTTCCCCGGCGGTTGGATGGGTTCTTCCAGCAACGGTATGACAAAGTCCAGCAAGAATACCAGCTGGGCAAACGCCTACACCTATGCCCTTTACGGCTTCTACAAGGTTTTGCTTCGCGATAGCGAAACTGCCGCCAAGTATGGCATCTCCGAATCAGATCGTCTCCTGCATTCCGAGAGAATTCTTTACACCCTGGCAGCCAATATCAGCTACCTTTCTGGTTCTGGTTCACAGTCTATCGATTTGCCAAACCCCAACTCAGAAACCCCGCTTAAGCTTAGCTATGGGGATCTTTGGTACATCATGCAGACTGACCAGACCTGGATTTACAACCGCTACCAAGCGGGCAACATCTTCGAAGTACTCGCTTACTCCGATATAGCAAAGGATTTTGAAGGCGTAAGGCTTCCGCAGAAGGGCATGCAGAACTGGAATTCCGCAGAGATGAAGCAGCTGGGTATCAACCAGCTCAACTACATGCTCGGCGTGAACCCCTGGGATGTTTCCTTCTTGCTGGGCGTTGGCGACAAGAACGACGCCCACCCGCACCACCGCGCATCGAACCCCGAAGGCAAGAACATGCCGGGCGCAGGCTACAAGTACAACCCGCCCACGGGAGCCCTGTTCGGCGGCGTGACTCCCGGCGACGAGAACGTATGGTCGCCCTCGACCTTGAGCTGGGAAGACTACCACCTTTCCGAAACCTGTATCGATGCTACGGCCATGTTCGTTGCTTCGTGCGCCGTGGCCGTCCGCGAAGAAGACCGCAACCGCGCTCCCTCCGAAATCAACGTGGAAATCCGCTACGTGGGCTACGATTCGGCCATCGTAAAGATTTCCCAGGACATGCGCGGCCCCGCCATGATCCTCTACAGCACAAGCGAGACCGGCCCGTTCAACATTCCCGCGAAGGATACCGTCAACGGCGTGAAGCACGAGATTCACTTGACTGGGCTCCAGAACGGCACGACCTACTACTTCAAGGTTATCGCCATCAACGCCCGTAGCGAAGCATACACTACCAAGTGGCTGGTCGACAGCACCTCGACCCCGTTCTCGTTCACGACCCTCGTGAGCCCGCCGGCACCGGCCGACATCCAGAACGTGAAGGTCTGCAACCTGAGCTCCGACAGCGCCGAAATTATGTGGTACACGCCCAACGGCCAGTACGAGTCCAAGGTATACTGGGATACGACCCTCACGAGCTACGACAAGATGACCTGCCCCACGACCCCGAGGGGCACCTGCGACATCGACGGCAACGCCGACGTCTCGGGAATCCCGACCAGCTTCCACTACGTGAAGATCGGCAAGCTCAAGGAAAAGACGACATACTACTACTGCGTGGAAAGCAACGGCGTGCAGCGCTGCACCGACGACAACGGCATGCCTCTCAAGTTCACGACCCCCGTCACGCACTACGACTTCGACGTGAGCGTCTACCAGTACGAGTTCGGCGGGATGGACTTCTTGAACCTGAACCTCACCAACAACGAGGACCGCGCGTTCAACGAGCTGACGTTGCGCTTCTACGTGACAGCCAGGCCCGATGAAATCGAGGCCGTGCCCGGACAGAACAACCAGCCGGGAACCTGCCCGCTGCTTGTGGATTCCGACATCTGCCAGGCATACGACGAAGCAGGCTTCAACAGGCCCTGCGTGAACGAAAGAGGCGAGAATGTCGACGACTCCATTCGCTACTACCTGCGCCATGCAGTCCCCGTCAAGCTAGAAGACACCTACAACCCGGCAACGGGCGAATATGACTGGTACATCCCGATTCCTCTGGGAGGAACCACCATCAAGTCGTCTTCGCGTATGCGTATTGACATCGGTTTCTCCAGCGGTATTTACCAGAACGGCCAGTGCGAGACCTTGCGTACTCCGGGCAAGAAGCGCCTCGTCACCGGAGGCAATTCCCCCGACTGGTCGTGGGCGGCCCACCAGCGCGACGTAGACGGCGCCGACTACGACGGCGTGCCCGCATGGGACAAGGACCAGGGCGACTTCGAACAGGCACCCATCAACCCCTACATCGTAGTCTACCGCAAGGACGAGTTCATCTCTGGCTTCAGCCCCTCGTACAAGGAAATGACCACCAAGCGCGCCCACTACGACATGACCGTGGCATTCGACGCTCCGTTCAACGTGTCCAACGGTTCCTACGTGCAGATTGACTCCGCAAAGAGCACGATGTACCTGACCGGTACGGCGCTGATTTCGGAAAGCGGCTACGTGAACTCCATCTGGGTGAACGGCGTGGCGCTCACCAAGGAACAGCTTACGAGGGCCGCCGTCTACAATTACGCGACCGGCAAGTTCGACCTGAACATCCCCGTGAAGATGACCATCGGTACCAACAAGGTGGACGTGACCGTATTTGCAGGGCCGAATCCCGACTGTGCCGAATGCCAGGAAAATGGCGGATGCGCATTCGTGAACCGCACCTACTACGTGCAGTTCAGCAAGGGTGACCGCACCCAGGGAGCCCTGTTGCTGGTACAGAAGGACGGAAGCTCGGTCACGAGCCCCGCGAAGACGGACGGTTCGCTCCAGTTCCAGATCCAGCTGCGCGACAAGGACAACCGCAACAACGAGACCTTGCCCGTGAAGATTTTCAACTCGCGCACCGGAGACTCCCTCGAGGTAACACTCAGGCGCGATAACGAGGCGTTGGGCTACTTCTCCGGCGACTGGCTCAAGGCCACCATGTCCGAAGACCCCTACCCCAACGTGAACTTCCTCGGCGGCGACACCATTTGGGTCAAGTACCAGGATCCCGCCGATGACGAAGAACGCGACTCCGTATGGTTCTACTCGCAGCCGACGAGGCCCGACCCCAAGAAGGCCCTGATTTCGAGCGAGGTCTGCTCCATAACCGGAGCTGCAGTAAACGACCTGAGCCTCAACATCGAATTCACCGGAAGTTCGTTCGACGGGACCAAGATTATCCTGGATAGCGTGATGGTGACCCTCGATGCCACGGCAACCTACGCAGGTTCCTCCTTCGTACTGAAGCCCTCCTCGACGGTGACAGGCTCGCTTGCCAGCTTCCCCGTCGCCGATTCGCTTGTCGGGCTTGCAAACCCGAAGGGTTCCGTGACGGTCTACATGCGCGAAGAAGGCAAGGCCCAGACGGCGACCGTCGCGATTACCGACGCCATCAAGCCGAAGCTCACAAGCGTCTCCATCCTGGAAAACGAGAATCACGAAAACGAACGCGACACTCTCAAGGTGACGTTCTCCGAACCTGTCAACCTGGCTTCCAAGACGGAATGGCCGCTCGCAGTGTACGACGGCACCTCCGAAGTGGTTCAGTCCGGCATCCGCGTCGTCTCGGCAACGACCAGCGACGAAGGCAAGAGCTGGATGTACGTCATCGAAGGCAACACCGACGGCAACCTGATCAAGCCCGGGTTCCGCACCCAGATTGCCGGCACATTCAACGTGAACGACATGTCGACCAACCCGCTCGCCACCTGCGAACCGGTCACCGTAACAGAATCGACACGCCCCGTGCCCGTGCATTATGCAAGGATCTTCGACGTCGAAGGCGACGGCAAGCCCGATTCCATCTACATCGAGTTTGTCCGACTGCTGCGTGACAAGAACATCCCCGACACGATAGACGTATACTGGGGCAACCCCTCCGTCTACACGGCATTCACGGCCCCTGCCGGCGGCTGGGCCCTGGACACTGTCTACGGAGAAAAGACTGCCGTCGCCCAGACGAGGCTCGATTCTGCGAACGGAACCTGGATCAAGGGCTCCGTCAAGAAGACCTGTATCAGCTTCAAGGACGTGACGACCTACGTCACCGATACGGCCTACACCTGCACCTACCTCGATGCGGAACAGACCATCGAAGATCAGTGCACCGTAGACCATATCGACACCCTTTCGTCGACGGTCACGCAGAAGTGCGACCAGTACCAGACATCGCAGGATTCCACGTTCATCCCGAAAATCGATACCGTGGGCTGGGACTCGGTACAGACCGAACATAGCGCCATCAGGATCCAGATTCCGGAAGGCCTGTACAAGAACATGACCTACGGGTCTAGCGGCGGCAACGGCTCGATCCTCCCGCGCAAGGGATCCATCGAAAGTCTGCTGGATGCAACTCGCGCAACGCTTATCGACAACTGCCCGCCCATCATCATCAAGGCGACCAAGAGTTCCGTCAGCTCCTACGAATTCCTCGAAGCGACAATGTCCGAGCCTCTCCAGGACCTCGACAATCCCGCCCTCGAGTACATCGAAAGAAAGCGCGACACTCAGACAGGAATCTACCTCAAGCCGATATCCGTCACGACCAAGGCCGATGTGAAGGAAACCTTCGGTTACACCGACGAATCCGAAGGATCCGTGCGAATCGGAGACTTTATCAGGCTCGTGCCAGATTCAACATTCTCTCGCTACAAGGACAAGTCCGGGAACTACCCCACCATCAACAATCCGTGGGTAATCGTAAGCGGCGCCTCTGCTGAAAAGACGAAGTTCAAGGTCACCCTCGCGCACAACATCACCACGCCGAGCAGGGAAGAACCCTATGCCGGCATCCCCGTGAAGGAAGGCGAAATTTTCCGCGTGACAGCCAAGAATTCTGACGGAAGCGAGTCGCTGCTCGAACTGAACGGCAACAAGCTCGTGGCGACAGGAACCACGCTCGACACGAATATCTACAAGCACGCGGGTCCGCAGTTCATCGTGGATATCACCATGCCGTCGGCCCTGCAGACCGATGCCTTCGGCAAGCCAATCTTCGACTTCGACATCCGATTCTCGATGAGCGTCTATGACAACCTCGGACAGTTCATCGCGAAGCAGGATATCCGCATCGACCTTGCAGATATCGGCCGCGACAAGATTTCGGGAGACGGCGTGCTGCGTCTGAATCTTGAATGGATGGCTCCGGGCGGAGCCCCTGCCAGCAAGTCGGGACGCAAGCTCGGTACGGGCGCCTACATTGCGAAATTCGACTTTGAATCGAAGGCAACCTATGTCGCGGAACCTGGTTCTGGAGACGATGACCTTGATTACGAAAAGGGCGACGTCATCAAGACCAACGACAACACGACGAAGACCTTCGGCTTCAAACGAGCCAAGAAGTGACGCCTCGTGCTGAACAATTATCTTAGGAAGAGAATTTGACATGACGTATTTGAAAAGACTGTTGGCTGTTTTGTTTATACTGGGAGATGCGCTGTGCGTGAACGCCATGGAGCAGCTCCCGGTAATCGACCGTACCGACAAGGTCCACGAGCGTCGATACCTCGACTCGCTGAACGTGTACAACCGCAGGCCGATCCGTTTGAACCAAAGCGGATTTAGGCCCCAGGATTACAAGTACGCCTATGTCGCCGACCCGACGAACATGACCTTCAAGGTAATCGACGCGAATACCAACACGGAGGTTTCGAACGGCAGCCTTTCTCTTATCAAGCAGAACGCCGTAAAGCCCAATATCTGGATCAATGGCGCCTTCAATTCCATCGCAAGCGTGTACGAATTCGGGTCTCTGGATTCCATAAGTTCTGCCAGAGAAAACCTGTACCGAGCGGACTTCACGACGCTTACCTCCATGGGAGAATACTACCTTGTTGTCGGGAACGACACCTCGGCCCACTTCCTTATCCACCCATCGATATTCAACGCCATTCTGGAAAAATCGCTGATGTTCTTTGGCATCCAGCGGTGCGGCGACACCAAGTCGCATTTCCACGGGGCATGCCACCTGAAGGACGGTTCTGCAATCGGGCACGACCTCACCGGCGGATGGCACGACTGCGGAGACCACTTCAAGGTCTCGGAAACCCTGGGCTACGCCGCGTACGTCCTTTCGATGGTCTACCTCACCTATCAGGACAAGGCCGAAGACCGCTACGGCAATTCCTATGCGGATACCGTGTTCACCGACGGCATTCCCGACATCCTCTACGAAGCAAAAATCGGAACGGACTACATTCTCAAGCTTTACAACGCATCCAAGGCGGACGGCGTGATTGCCCAAGGCGACATGTACCATTCCGTGGGCGTCGCCGATCCTGACCATGCGTACTGGGACAGGCCTGAACGCCAGGACGCACAATCCCCGGCCAAGGGAGGCCCCGACCGCGATGTAACCAAGAAAATCGGTGCCAATACCGCAGGTATCTTCGCCGCTGCGCTTGCAAACGTGGCCGTCGGATACAAGGTCTACGATGCCGCCTATTCGGATTCCCTTCTCGCTGCGGCAGAAGACATCTACAAGAACGTTTTCAAGGTCGCCTATGCAGAAAAGCGCATCACGAGCGGCAATTACTACAACCAGTTCTATACGGGTGGTGGCCCCCTGAACGACGACGGCGCCGCAGCCGCATTCGCCCTCTGGTATGCCACCAAGGATACGACCTACCAATACGACCTTTACAAGAACCCGGCCATATACAACAACGCAAATTCCTACAGGTACAACCTCGACTACTTCAAGGGCGGATTCCTCGGGAATCCAAGCGGATTTACGCCGGGCGGCTGGGCGACAGACTACCAGAACGTCCATTCGTATGTGCTTTTTGCGATGCAGCGGTTGATTTTGAACAGCCCGACGATTTCTGCGGAATACGGCCTTAGCGAACTGGAACGCGACACCCTCTCGATGCGAACCATGGCGACGTTCAGGAAACTGATCGATGTAAGTACCAACGAGGGCGACTCCCTGGTGCTCACCAACCCTGGCATTGGCAGCGGCGACCCGCACGAAGGCCCAAGCAACCTGCACGTAATCACCCCGTACAACCTGGTGTGGACCAGCTTTGACTGGGGCGTGATGCGCTACAACATGGGAACCGCCGTTTCCATTTTCCTGATGTACGAACTCACCGGCGACGAGCGCTATCTGAAAGTGGCACTCGACAACATGTACTTCATTCTGGGCGCAAACCCGTGGGATATTTCATTCCTTATGGGAACCGGGGACAAGAACCCGCAACACCCCCACAACCGCGCCTCGAACCCCGACGGCTACAACGCAGGCGGCATGCCGTACGACTATAAATGCCCCGTAGGCGCCCTGATGGGAGCCCGCGACCCGAACAAGACACTGATCGAAGACTGGAGCAAATACACCTCGACAGAAACATGTATCGACTTTACGGCGCAGTTCCTTTTCCCGGCACAGAGCCTTGCCCAGACGCTCCCTCCCGATGCGGACGGACCTCTGTTCAGCAACATTACAGGAACCCCGATCTCGGACACCGAGGCCATCGTGAGCTGGGACGCAAACGAAGTGGCCCTCGTAACCGTATTCTACAGCGAGACGCCGGACGAGACAACAGCAAAAAGCGTACAGCAGAACACCGCCACGAAGGGCGGCGCAGTCACGCTTACCGGGCTCACCCCGGGCAAGACTTACTACTTCTTCCTCGAAGGCATGGACACCAAGCGCAACCTTTCGACCGACAACAATCACGGACAATGGTACCAGTTTACCATGACTCCCGCCACAACAAGCATCAGCGGGGTCACCATTTGCCAGGTCGACAACCGGAGCGCAAAAATTTACTGGTGGTCGAGCGACCGCATGAATGGCGTCGTGAATTTCGGAACGGCACCAGGGGCCTACACGCAGTCCCAAACGGCAGAAGGCGGCGCAGTCCTCTTCCACGAAGCAATTCTCACCAACCTGCAGGCAGGCACCACATACTACTTCTCCGTATCTTCGGGAGCCACAAAATCAGCCGAATACTCCTTCACGACCGAAGAATACGCTACAACCGTCGAGATGGATATCTACGTGAAGCCGCTCAACAAGAACGGTTGCACCAACAGCTCTGACTGGAAACAATGCAACACCTTCCTGGTTATCGTCACAAACAGGGATACGATGCCGTACCAGGATCTCGACCTGAGATTCTATTTCCCCGTCGCCGTCACCGGTGGCAGCGACAACAGGTCCATTTGGGACGGAACGGGACAATCGGTCGGATGGCCCACGATGAATTTCGAGACCCCCGTCCCCTATACGGCAACAACACAGGGCGGAACTACCGAAAGCGGATATTACACGCAAGTCCATATTGAAGGCAATCTCGCCGTTTCCGGCAGCTACTTCTTTGAATTCAAGGTGGCTCCCTCCTATGGAAGTCTTGACGGGAGCTGGTCCTTCAGGCCCCATACGAGTGCCGACGATCCTGAAATATTTGAAGGTGTAGATCTGACCCGTGGACCGTTGTACAAGGAAGAATCCAATTCCACCATGTACATCGAAACCATAAATGGTGTAAAGGAAAAGGCCTTCCGAAAGACGCCTTACGTCACGGCCTACTATCACGGCAAGTACATCTACGGTTACGCCCCGGACTACACGCCCGAAACAGGACCGCAACTTAACCGCACCATAACGCTCAATTTCGACAGTCCGTTCGTATCTCCGCACTACTCCACGGAACAGGAAGACTACGGCGCACGCTACAGCGGCATGAGCAAGGTGACTCCGACCGGCATGCTCGACGAATTCGAGATGAACGGCAGCTCCTATTTCAACCACACGGCATACGATCCGGCAAACCGCAAGGACGCATTCCAGTTCCAGATCGACACGACTCTTGTCTACGGCAACAACTACATGGAATGGGTCAGCTGGCACAACCGTGCGGCAAACCAGAACGGTAGCTATGACTGCGCCTGCGCCTTTGTCCGCAGCAACGTGGAAATCGACTCCATCATGGTCCCCCCCGAGATTCGCCACCTGAAGTTCACGGCCGATACCATCCACGTCTATACGGGCAGAATGGCGGAAGTCCACCTGAAGCTTCTGGATTCGGCCATGAACCTGCTAGTGACAGACCCCATAAGCGTACTGCTTTCTTCGGAAACGGGACTCGCAAAATTCTACACCGCCCTCAATTCGACGATTCCCGTCGAAAAGGTCGACATCATCAGAGGCGAAGCGGTATTCTACCTGAGCTCCGACAGGGCGACCACAACGACCCTGAAGGCGACCGGAACCAACACCTCGAAGTTCAACTATATTCCCGCGACCGCGGTGCTCATCATCGAAGACCTGCCGCCCTGGCCCATCATCGAAGAAGCGAAGATGGTCGATACCGACTGTGACGATATCCCCGATGCATTCGACATCACGCTTTCGAACGAGTATCTCACGGCGGAAAACCAGTCGTTCAATTCCATCAAGTTCGTGTACGGACGAGACACCATCACGAGCACCAACCTGATTTCGGAAAACGGCAAGAATATCGTCGTGGGCGCAAACCTCACGGGAGCCACCGAGAACACGAATCCCGAAGGGAACATCACGCTTGTAAGCAACACCAAGGAAGGCAAGAAGGAATCGGTCGACTTCTACAAGGACGGCATTCCGCCCAACTTGGTGTCGGTCTCCGTACTCGAAAGGCTCTCCGGAGCGACAAGCGACTTCGTGTACATCCAGTTCAGCGAGCCCGTGAAGGAACCCTCGCCCGAATGGCCCCTCCTCATCGACGGTGCAGATATCGGGGCTCACGTGAAGGGCGTTAAGCTCTACAACGAGGCGAAAAACATCTGGGAATTCGAAATCGACTTCGATGCGGGCGGCGGTTCGCTCGTCAGGGAAGGCATGAAGGCATCGCTTTCGCCGACGGCTACCATCCGTGACCTCGCCGGCAACGGGATTGGCCCCTGCACGCCCAATGTTGTCGACGTACTCCTGAAGATTCGTCCTATTCCCATGACCTACGCAAGTATTTCCGACCTGAACGAAGACGGCCTTGCCGAACATATCGATATCAGGTTCTCGCAGACGGTCGACTCGAAGCACTATCCGGACTCCATTTCCATCATCTTCGGTAGCGCAGCACCCGAAACACTCGTTGTCCGCAAGACGCAGTTCCAGCTGAATACAGACCAGATGTCGAGTTCGTTCGACCTCATTATCCCATTCGCGCTGGGCAACACCAACGGTAATTTCGAAGGCACCCAGAACGGCAGGGACCTCATCGGAGCGGGGCAGATTATCGAGCATCTGGGCGACGGTGCCGCCTACGAAATCGAAACCGTTCTCGCCGAAGACCTTGTGGGCCCCGTGTTCGTATCGGCAACGCTTTCTTCTACGGCAAGCCTAGAGATGCTGAATGTCTACGTGAGTGAGCCGCTTGTCATCCTGGATTCCGCGGCCATCCTCTACGTACGCGAACGCGGCAACATGAACATTGCAAAGATTGACATTACCGGATTCGGACTTGCCGCGGGCAAGACTACGCTTAACGCATTATACAGCGCCGATGCCGCGGCCGCCGTCATGGAAGGCGACCGGATTAACCTTGCGCCCAAGACCGCAAGTGCATTCATGGACAAGAACGGCAACCGCCCCGCCGAGCACAACCCCAAGGTCACTGTCGGCGGCGAAGGCAAGCCGAAGATCAAGTTCGACATCCACCTCGAAAACCAGGTCGCCGACGTAAGTTCGCAGGCCGCCTCGCTCATCAATTCGACAAAGACCATGAACCTCTATATCGTGAACCCGAGCAACCACAAGCTCGACCGCATCGAGAACGGAGTCGTCGTGGAAACCGGAATCGACACGCTCGCCACACCGCTCACCGGCGTCGTCTGGACCATGGACCTGACCGTGCCCCGTGGCGGAGCGATCAACGAGCCTGCCTACTGGAGAAGCCTGAAGGTCAAGTACAACATTCCCGTCTACACGAACCTGGGCAGCTACGTAAACCGCGTTACCGGAACGTACACTGTCAATTCGGACGAATACTTCTCGACAAACAACAAGGTGACATTCTTCGTGGAATGGGTCAACTCGCCTGTCGGCGGCGTACGCTCGCAACAGGGCAGGGCCGTCGGGACCGGCGCCTACATCTACAAGGCAGAACTGGAATGCAAGTTCCTTCCCAATCCGGACCTGGATGCAAAAACGAAGGAACGTTTCGACTCGGTGAATTCCTACGACAAGACCGAAACCTTCGGTATCAAGCGGACTAGGTAAAGGCATAGCGGCAGGACGACAATCATGCAGGAAATACTCTATTCAGGTTCCCCCATCAACACCATCCTGTCGGCCATCGCCCTCCTGCTCACCTTCCTGATTCCCTACATGATGGGACAGAAGGTGCGCATCAAGCAGTTCCCGAAAGCGTTCTACCAGCTTCTCCTCATCTGTGTCCACTGGAATACAGGCAGCCTCATCGGCAACCTGTTCTTCAGCGGTCCCGAAATCGGCCTTGGCGCAAAGATTGCGTTCGGCATCCAGGCGACGGCATGGGTCCAGCTCGGGAACGCCATCTACCACATCTGCGAGCAGAACCTCACCATCAAGCGGTCCAACTTCTGGAGGCTCCTCAACGCCATCGGCGGCGTAAGCGTCATCACCGTAACGCTCATCTTCTGCATCAGCCCTTCCACCCTCACGGAATTCAAGATATTCGGCATGATGCCGTTCCACAAGTATCCCTTCTTCGTCACCTATTCCATCCTGTTCTTCCTGTTCGTATTCCCCGAAGCGATGCTCTCCCTGTACAAGATGCTCCGCAGCAGCCTGCAGACAAGCGACAAGGACGCGGCACAAATCCGCTTCTACATGGTGGCCAGCTTCATCTTCTTCATCGTCATCTCGTTCTTCATGGATTTCCTCATCCCGATCTCGTTCTCGTTCAACGTAGACGGACATTTCCCCGCTTTCCTGCAATGGCACCAGTATTCGACCGTCGTGCTTACGATCCTCTGCAGCCAGTACTTCACCTCGATTTCGTTCAAGAACAAGAGTTCGCATTGGCTACTCAAGAACCTGGAAACGCAGCTGAGCGATTCCATCATCTATTTCCTCCCGGACGGAAAAATCGTAAGCTGCAACCCGGCGGCACAGCTCCTGTTCAAGAAGTCCGAAAGCGAATTTTTGCTCTGCCACATCCAGGAACTGATTCCCGACATCAAGTATGACATCGAGATCCGCGAAGAGATGACGGACGTGACATTGAACGGCGAGCGGCACACCTTCTACACGTCGCTTTTCAAGGTGCGCATGACGCTCACGACCCATATCTGGATGCTGTTGCTCAGCGACCAGTCCAATTCGCTTATCTATAGGCAGCGAATCGAATCGTACAACAGGCAGTTCGCCGACTACAAGCAGGACCTCATCCGCTACCAGGACCGTCTCGACAGCTCCGAGAAAAAATTCAAGGAACAGAACAACCTGAGTCTAGCCCTCATTAACGCGCTCCCCTTCCAGTTCTGGTCCAAGAACGAGCAGGGTGTCTACATGACGCAGAATATCACGGACATCAAGAGCCGCGGAAACCAGATCCAGACCACCGACAGTTCCGACAGCATCTCGAACTACGAACGGCAGGCCCGCGAGCAGGGAATTTCAAGCATCTACACGAGCTACGAAGACGAAGCCCACCACGAGATTAGCGAGGAAGAGGCGAACAACCGTATCCAGAACCACCAGCAGATCTACATCTACAGGAACCAGTTCATCCCCATCCTCTCCAACCAGAAGCCTTACAAAATTATCGGCCTGAAGCAGGACCTGACGGAACAGCGCAGGCTCGAACGCGAAAGGGACCTGTTGCGCGAGCAGAAGAACATCCATTCGAGACTCGAAGAACTGGGAACCATGTGCGGCGCCTTCGCGCACGACTACAAGAACATTCTCGGTTCACAGATCGGATTCAGCGAACTGGCCCAGGAAATCCTTTCGAGTATTCCCGAAAGTACCGTACAGCCCAATGAATTCGGAAAACTGGCAAAGGTCAGCAGCTTCATCGGCGAGGCGACCAAGGCGGCGAACCGCGCGAAGGACTCGCTCAACGAGATGCTGAACGCGCTCCGCGAAAAGACGACAACCGCGCCCGAGGCCATGGTATTCTCGCCCTTCCTCATCATCGAGGATGTCGTCAAGAAACTCCAGCTGACGCTCCCCTCGAACATCCATATTTCGGCCGACGAGCTGGACCAGGACATAAAGATAAGCGGACTCCCGGCGGCACTCGACCGCATATTAAGCAACCTCGCGAACAACGCCATATTCGCGATGAAGAACACCGGCGGCACGCTCACCCTGAAACTCGAACGCGAGACCCTGAAGAACACGCTCGTACTCCCCTTCTCCGACGCCATCGAGAAGGGTACATACGCGAAATTCACCATCGCCGATACGGGCACCGGGATGGATTCCGGGACGCTGGAACGCATCTTTTCGCCGTTTTTCACCACCAAGGCGCCGGGCGAAGGCCTCGGTTTGGGACTTTCTTCGGCCTTAAGGCTCCTAAAAGAGGGCAAAGCGCATTTCACTGTGCAGACAACGTTAGGCGAAGGTACGAAATTTAATCTATATTGGGATATAGCAAACGATCAACCGGAGAATGCATCATGTCCACCATCCTGATCATTGACGACGACGAGCAGTTCAACCTGATGATGAAGACGGCCCTGGAAGCCAAGGGCTACGAAGTGGAGACTGCGAGCAACGGCAGGGATGCCAAGGTGCTCTACCAGAACAAGAAATACGACGTTATCGTCACCGACATCATTATGCCGGACGTCGATGGCTACGAAGTCATCCTGGACCTCCGCCGCATGGGCATGGGAGACAGGACCATCGCCGTAAGCGCTGGCGGACGTACCGCAGCGGACGATTACCTGATTACCGCAAAGCACTTCGATGTCGCGGCCACTTTCAACAAGCCCTTCGAACTGCAGCCCTTCCGCGAAAAGATTGAAGAAATTATAAAGAGCCATCAGTAACCGATGCCGATGAATATCCTGATTGCCGACTCCGACAAGGAGTTTATCAGCGACATTCGACGTTCATGGACCCTGTCCGATACAGAGCTTGTCTTCTGTGACGACAAGAACAATTTGATGCCGCTAGTAAAGAACGAGCCCATAGACCTCGCATTTGTCGAGGTCCCGTTTCTTACGCTCGATAACATGGACATGGTGAGCTACCTCAAGGAACGCAAGCCCGGCATCGAGATATTCGTCCTCTGCGACAACAAGAACTGGCCCGGCGCCACGAGCGCCATAAACCGGGGCGCGAACAGTTTCATCATGAAACCGGCGACCGTGGAACAACTTGAGGACACCGCAAAGAAAATCCAGACCCTGCGGCAAAACAAGACCACGAACCAGCTGATGGAATCCCAGGTGCTCGACAGCCTCCTGGGCGACACGCCCGAAATGAGAAAGATCCTCAAGACGGCCTACAAAATAGCCCCTACCACAAGTACCGTCCTCATTACGGGCGAATCCGGATCGGGCAAGGAATTTCTCGCAAACGTCATCCACCGTTACAGCAAGCGCGCAAACGAGCCGTTCGTCGCCGTAAACTGTGGAGCCATCCCCGAGAACCTGGTGGAAAGCGAGCTCTTCGGCGCGAAGAAGGGATCCTATACGGGTTCGACCGTCGACAAGAAGGGCCTTTTCGAATCCGCGAACGGCGGCACGCTTTTCCTCGACGAAGTAGGCGAACTTTCTGCAGCGACCCAAGTGAAGCTCCTGCGGTTCTTGCAGAATCACGAAATCCGCCGCGTGGGTGAAACCGAGGCCCGTTACCTCGACGTACGCATTATCGCAGCCACCAACCGCGACCTGCAGGCCGCCATGGAAGAAGGGATATTCCGCGAGGACCTCTACTACAGGCTCAACACGTTCCATCTTTCGCTTCCGCCGCTGAGGGAACGCAAGCCGCTTATCCCGACCCTCGTGAAATACTTCATCCTGAAGTACAAGGAAACTCACGGCAAGGACATTCACGACGTGGAACCCGCCGCGCAGTACGCGCTTGCGAAGTACCCCTACCCCGGCAACATCCGCGAGCTCGAGAACATCGTGGAACATGCGATTGTCCTTTCCGAGAACGGGGTCATCCGCCTGGAAGACTTGCCCGAGAACGTGCAGGAAGAGGCCCGCGAGAAGACGGTCGCCATCCCGCACATGAAGGATGCGGTCGCAGAGGTTACAGACGATACGCTCAGCACGACCGGTTCGGGAATCGCAATTGCCTATGGCGACAGCGCCCCAAGGGGGCCGGCCCAGGCAGCGACCGACCCAACGGCCTCCGAAGAGATTCTCTCGCTCGAAGAGATGGAACGCAGGCATATCCTGCACGCACTGAGCGTCTGCAACGGGAACCGCACCGAAGTCTGCAAGCGGCTCGGGATCAGCCGTGCGACACTCTGGCGCAAACTGAAAGAACTCAAAATCCAGATGGACGGCGAGGAAGCCTAGATGCGAATCAACAAGTTTATTTCACTCTGCGGAATTGCAAGCCGCAGGGCAGCCGACACCCTGGTCGCGGAAGGCCGCGTGCAGGTGAACGGTGAAACGATTACCGACCTCGGACACCAGGTAGACGAGAATGCCGACACCGTGACCGTCGACGGGAAGAAGGCCGCACTCCCCAAGAAGACGAAGGTCATCCTCTTCCACAAGCCCGCCGGCTGCGTATGCACCAAGGACGACCCGCAGGGCCGCCGCACCGTATACGACTACCTGCCACCGGGATACCAGAGTTTCAAGTATGTCGGCAGGCTCGACCTGCAGAGCCGCGGACTCTTGCTGTTCACCGACGATGGCGAACTCCTGCACAGGCTCACGCACCCGAGCTACGAAATTCCGCGCAGTTACTACGTGTGGACAACGCGTCCGCTTTCCGAATCTGCCGCGCAGAAACTTGTCGACGGTGTAGACATCCGCGACCCCGAAGACCCGCACGCCGAAGAAGAAATCGCTTTCGCGACCGACGTGTATCTCGAGAAGGGATTTGCCGAACTCGTGCTTATCGAGGGCAAGAACCGCGAAATCCGCCGCATGATGCGCGCCATCGGCTACGAGATCCGCGACCTCAAGCGCGTGAGCTATTGCAAGATCCAGCTCGGCGACCTGCCCGCAGGGGAATTCCGCGAGCTTACCGCCGACGAGATGAACAAGCTCAGGCAGGCGGTACACCTCTAGCATGAAGCGCACCCTCTACATCGGCGACGTGCACGGTTGCGCCGACGAACTCGAACGCATGATCGATGCCTTCGGATTCGTCCGCGGAAACGATACTTTGTACCAAACGGGCGACATCATCAACAAGGGCCCCGACATGTGGCGCGCGATGCAGACCGTGCTCAAGCTCGGGATTCTCACCGTTCGCGGCAACCACGAGGAACACCTCATCCGCATGATGGAAACGCCCGAGGGCACCTGGACCGAGAAGCAGCGGAAACGCTTCAGGGCGCTCCCGCTGGAACAGTGGAACTTTATCCGCGACACCGTGAAGGAATGGCCGCTCTGGCGCGATACGCCGCATGCGCTCCTCGTACACGCGGGACTCGAACCGGGCAAGACGCGACTCGAGGACATGAGCCCCGAAGTGCTGCTTTCCATCCGCAACTGGAATGACAAGCCCTGGTTCGAACAGGTGAAATGGGAAAAGACCGTCGTGTTCGGACACTGGGCGAAGATGGGATTCGTGAACCGCCCCGGATTCATTGGGCTCGATTCCGGCTGTTGCTACGGCAAGTGCCTTACCGCCTGGTGCCCCGAAGAGGACAAGTTCTACACCGTGCCCGCCGCGCGCGAATACACGCCGGTGAAGGACAAGGCGAAGGAATCCGAAAATGCGCCGTGCAAGGTGCTGGGAGATTCCTCTCCCGAATCCGTTCCGCCGCGGACCTTCGACGAAATCAAGTCGAAAATCGAGAGCGGCGACATCGCGATGGCCAAGGATTCGCCCGAAGACGAAAAAATCCGCAAGGCGAGCCCCTCCATCAGCGCGGAATGGGCCGGATACTAGCCGAAAGGCTTGGGTGGGCGTCCTCATTTTTTTATTTTTGGCGCGGAGATTTCCCATGACGACAGACGAACTCTACAACCGACTCAAGTCCATCCAGCCCGGGGCCGTACTCTGCACCTACACCAAGGAAAAATGCGAGCAGATGCTCCCGCTGATCAACGAAATCAACGAGCGCAAAAAAGACCAGGATACGGTCATTCTCGCGCACAGCTACGTGGCCCCCGAAATTATCCTCGGGGTCGCCGACTACAACGGCGACAGCTTCAAGCTGAGCGAGGACGCGACCAAGGTGACGCAGAAGACCATCCTGTTTTCCGCGGTGCGCTTCATGGGAGAGACGGCCAAGATCCTTAACCCCGAAAAGGACGTTCTCATCCCGGGACCGCTTACCGGCTGTAGCCTCGCCGATTCCATTACCGGCGAAGAAGTCAGGGAACTCCGCAAGAAGTATCCGGAACACACGTTCGTCTGCTACATCAATACGACCGCCGACGTGAAGGCCGCCTGCGACGTGTGCGTCACGAGCGGAAACGTGATGAAGATTATCGAGAGGCTCCCGACGGACAAGATCGTGTTCGTCCCTGACAGGCTCATGGGCCAGAACATCCAGGCCGACCTCGACAAGCGCGGTATCAAGAAAGAAATCGTCCTGCACAACGGCTGCTGCTACGTGCACGAGACCTACGATTCCGAACTCATCGACTTCTTCAGGAGCCAGAATCCCGGCCTCAAGGTGGTGAGCCACCCCGAATGCCACCCGGGTGTCGCCCTCCTGAGCGACTACGTCGGAAGCACAGGACAGATGGTGAACTACATCAAGGACCAGCCCGACAACACGCCTTTCCTGCTGCTCACCGAATGCGGCCTCAACGCGCGCATGCAATACGAGCACCCGAACAAGCGCTTCATCGGCAGCTGCAGCATGTGCAAGTACATGAAGTCCAACTCCCTCGAGAATATCCTCGAGACGCTCCGCCATCCCGAAAAGGCCGAGCATGTCGAGCTCGATGAAACGGTACGCGTCGCCGCCAAGAAGTGCATCGAAGCCATGTTCTACTACGCGAAATAATGAAGAAGCTTGCTGCAATACTTATCCTGCTAGTCGGCATTTCTGCTTACGCAGACGATGGCTGGCCACGTTCCTACTTTTTCAGCGCGGGTTTCGGGGCAGTCGCCTCCAAGGGTGACTTCAACAGCCGAACCGTCTCGATAAGGGATACTTCTGGCCGCAAGGAAATCGTCCATGCGCCCGCTCTCGAGTTCTTCGCGAATCCGGACTTTACTCTCGGTGCGAACATCCGCGAATTTACGCTCACGTTCAACTTCCAGATATGGAATTCCGAACAGGTCCTCAACGGGTTCCCCGACGAAAGCAACAGGGAAAACAGCCTCCTCTGGCGTATCAGCATGGAGTTCATCTACAACCTTTTCTGGCCTGAGTTCTTCCAGATAGGGCTCGGCGCCTCGTATTCCTACTCCGCGGCAACCACGGAGAATTCCGCCTTCATCGGAGAAGATTCCTACGATGCCGAATTCATGGGATCCGGCCTCGGGCTTATCGCGAATCTCAAATACTATATTACAGACAACATTGCAATGGTTCCCTTCATAAAGATATACGAGAACTGGTTCAAGAATGTCTACACCAAGGAAAGCGAACTCTGCGACCTCGATTCGTACATGTGGCAGACCTTCGTTTTCGTGGGAGTGAGTGCACAATATCAATTTTAGGTCCCGAATCTAGGCACTCCGTTGCCCGCCATTCCGCATTTAGCTAGATTTGGCGGCGTATGAAAACGCTTGTCAAATATACAATCGCAGTTATTCTAGGGGCCGCTTCCGTCGCATCTGCCATAGATGAAAACGGATGGGCATCCATCTACGAATCCATCGCCGCATTCGAAAACCGCCCCGGTGGAGACGCCCGGATATTCAACCGTCCCGGCTACGTAAAGCCCATCATCGAGAACCTGGGCAACGTCCTCAACAGCAACTGGTACGTAAGCGCCAACGTGCCGCAGAGTCTCGCCTTCGAATTCGGATTGCCGGTCGCGCTCATCCCCATCAACGATGAGGACAGGAAATTCAAGGAAAAGGACGCCCTGGGACAATCTCGCGAAGTGCCGACCATCTTCGGCGACAAGTGGAACCAGGCGGAAGACCCGTTCAACACGAACAATTTCGTCTATGGCAACGAGACGCTGAACGGACTCGGCGTCTTTACATACCCCTACCTGCAAATGGGCATAAGCATGTTCCATGCAAGGTTTGTCGTCCGCGGAATGTGGCTCCCAGCCATAAGCGAACTGCGCGGATTCAGCCTGTTGGGATTCGGAATCCAGTACAGTTTTGGCCGGTGGTTCCAGTACATGCTCCCGCCTATCGCGCAAGGGCTTGACGTGAGCCTCGTCTTCGGATACAATTCCAGCAGCATCGGCTACAGGCCCAAGGATTACAGCGGACAGCTCGACCTCGACGTTTCGGCAAAGACATTCGATGTCGTTATCGGCTACAAGCCCTTCAATCTTTTCGAAGTCATGATGACGCTCGGCTATCAGTCCGCCACCATGGAATCTTCCGGCCACCTCAAGTACAACAAGGACCCGAACACGCACGTCGACCCGAACATTTCGGTTGACGGAAATTGCGGATTCAAGTTCGGCATCGCGATCGCCCTGCAGCTGGGCAAGACCTACCATCCGGTCGCAGGATTCGATTATGCAGGCAAGTCGAGCTTCACAACGAACGTTCTCTACTTGCGCCAGCAATTCGGCGAAGACAAGACGCCCGACGAAATCGCGAAGGACAAGGGCTACGTGCGCGGTGCGAAGAAGGAAGAGAAGGCCGAAGAAGCCAAGCCCGCCGAACCCGCAAGCGAAACCTCCGAAAGCGAGGCTCCCGCCGAGGAAAGCGCAGAATAGATTTTTAACAAACAAGAAGGCATAACATGATTACATTCCTTATCGGTGTCGCCATCCTCATCGGCGGCTACTTTACCTACGGAAAGTTTGTCGAACATGTCTTCGGCCCTGACGACCGCAAGACTCCGGCACTCGCCAACCCGGACGGCGTTGACCGCGTCCCGATGAAGCACTGGAAGAACATGCTCATCCAGCTCTTAAACATCGCGGGCATCGGACCTGTCATCGGCGTGATACTCGGCATCAAGTTCGGCGCCATCGTGTTCATCATCCTCCCCATCGGTAACGTATTGGGCGGTGCGGTACACGACTACTTCAGCGGCATGATCAGCATGCGCAACAACGGCTACAACGTGCCGGCACTTTCGCGCAAGTTCCTGGGCAAGGGTCCCTCGAAGGTGGTGATGGCGCTCATCTCGGTTGCCCTCATCCTCGTGGGCGCCGTGTTCACCAACACTCCGGCGCAGCTCATCAACACGCCCATCATTGCGGGCAGCGCGGTCTCCCCCACGCTCTTCTGGATTGCGGTCGGCGTGATTTTCACCTACTACTTCGTGAGCACCTTCTTCCCCATCGACAAGATTATCGGCCGCATCTACCCGATTTTCGGCGGCATGCTCATCCTCGCCTCCCTCGGCATCATGATCGGCATCGCCCCGCACCTGAACGTGCTTGACGAATTCAACCTCTGCGACATCGCCTCGAACTTCACGCAGCACCCGGCACACCAGCCCATCATCCCGATGCTCTTCGTGACGATTGCCTGCGGCATCATCAGCGGTTTCCACAGCACGCAGAGTCCGCTCGTCGCACGTACCGAAGTGACCGAAAAGACCGGCCGCCAGACATTCTACGGCATGATGATTATCGAAGGCCTCATCGGCATGATCTGGGCTGCCGGCGGCATGTTCATCTACCACATGCAACCCGAGCTCATGGCGGCCGGCGGCGTGAAGGTGCTGAGCGTTCTCGTCTCTACCGTCATCCCGTTCGCCCCGATTTCCATCCTCGTGGTGGTGGGCGTCATCATCCTCGCGATTACGAGCGGCGACACGAGCCTCCGCAGCCTGCGTCTCACGATTTCGGAACTCTTCGGCATCGACCAGACCGACCCGAAGAAGCGCCTGCTCCTCACCGTGCCGATGTTCGCCATCTGCCTCGTGATTATCTTCTGGAGCAACCTGAACCCGCAGGGTTTCAACATCCTGTGGAACTACTTCAGCTGGAGCAACCAGCTCATGGCCGTGTGCAGCCTGTGCGTAGCAACAGTTTACCTCCGTAGCAAGAAGAAGAACTACGTGATTGCGCTTATCCCGTGCATGTTCATGGCGTTCATCTGCTTCGATTACATCCTGTGGGTGAGCCCCGAAAACCTGAAGGGCGCCCCGCTCGGATTCGGGCTTGACTACAAGACGGCCCTCGTGCTCGCTATCGAGAATGCGGCCGTGCTCGGTGCGCTCCTGTGCCTGCGCGGCAAGAAACTCGCCTCCCGCAAGGAATTCAATCCCGACAAGTGGGACAAATCCATCGACGAGAAGAACGACTACGAACCGGATTAAGGAGCGCTAGCCTCTGCAGCTCGAAGGAACCATCAAGAGCGTCACGTTCCACAGCGCCGATAGCGGGTTTTCCGTTTTCCGCGTGACCGTGGAAGGCGAAAAAGCCCCCGTCGTGGTGACGGGGACTTTTCCCGATTTGGGGAGCGGCGAAAAGCTCCTGATGGAAGGGGAATGGGGGCGCCATCCCAAGTACGGCAGGCAGTTCAAGTGCACCTCGTACAAGGTCGCGGCCCCGCAGGATAGCGATATCGGCGCATACCTCGGCTCCGGCATATTCCGCGGCATCGGCCCCAAGACGGCAGAAGCAATAGTGAAAGTGTTCGGCGACGATACCGCGGACATCCTCGACAACCATCCCGAAATATTCCGCAAGGCAAAAATCAAGGGGCTCCCCGCCAAGAAGGTCGAAGCCTTCCTCGCCGCATGGCAAACAAACCGCCACAGCAGGGAAACGATGCTGTTCCTGTACGGGCACGGCATCGCGGGCAGCGTCGCGAAACGCCTGTGGAACCAGTTCGGCGCCGAAACTATCGCCCGCATTACCGAGAACCCGTACCTGCTCTGCGAAGAAATCTGGGGAATCGGGTTCCTGAAAGCCGATGAAATCGCCATGAAGGTCGGTATCCCGAAGGAGAGTCCCAAGCGCCTGCAGTCGGCCCTCATGTACGTGCTGCAGGAATCAAGTTTCAGCGAAGGGCACGTGTACCTCCCCAAGGACATCCTTCTCGAAAAGACCTTCCGGATTCTGCGCATCCCGATGGAAGACGACGATGCCGTTTATGCGCTAATCCAGCAGTTCGATTACCTGTGCGAACGCGAACGCATCAAGCGCGTCGACGATGACTGCTTCTACCCGCCGTTGTTCCGCGCCGAACAGAGCATTGCGGACAACATCCTGTACCGACTCGCGGGCAACGCGCTCCCTACCGCGGGCTTCGAGCGGGCGCTCATGGACTGGGAACACCAGCACAAGTTCGCGTTCGATCCCATCCAGCGGCAAGCCATCCAGATGGCGCTCGCTTACCGCATATCGATTATTACCGGCGGGCCCGGCACAGGCAAGACGACTATCCTGAAGGGAATTCTCCACCTCGCGCAAAAAATGGACGAGAGCGTATTCCTCGCCGCCCCCACGGGCCGCGCCGCCAAGCGCATGAGTGACCTCTGCGGTATAAAGGCGCGCACCATCCACCGCATGCTCGAGATGGACCCCGTCACCAAGAAGTTCAACAAGAACGTGGAGAACAAGCTCCCCTGCGACCTGCTTATCGTAGACGAGTTCAGCATGGTGGATACCTGGCTTGCGGCGGCGCTGTTCGAGGCCATCCACGCGCGCACGCGCATCGTGCTCGTGGGAGACGCGGACCAGCTCCCGAGCGTCGGCCCGGGCAACGTGCTGAACGACCTCATCCGTTGCCCGAAAATCCCGACGACGCGCCTGCAGCACATATTCCGGCAGGCGGGCGGGAACGACATCGCCGACAAGGCTGCGAAGATAAACCAGGGCATTGTCCCCTCGCCCATCGACGGCCCGAACTTCCATTTTATCCCGTTCGAGGAACCCGAGCAGGCAAAGCGGATTATCGCGGAACTTCTCGCTACGGGCGTACGGAGCAAAATCGATATCGACCAGAAGGCCGACCTGCAAATCCTTTCCCCCATGCGCAAGGGCCCGCTCGGCATCTTCGAGCTGAACGCCTTCCTGCAAGAACTGCAGAACCCCGGAGTCGCCCGCCACAGGATTATGGGAGTCCCCTGGAGCGACGGCGACAAGGTGATGCAGATAAAGAACAACTACGACAAGAACGTGTTCAATGGCGACGTAGGCGTTATCTTCAAGGTGCACAAGAGCGACGACAAGGTGACGGTGTTCTACGACGACAAGACGGTCGAGTACGAGGGCGACGAACTGGAACAGCTCACGCTCGCCTATGCCTGCACCATCCACAAGAGCCAAGGAAGCGAGTACCCGGCGGTCATCGTGATTCTCGATTCAAGCCACTACATGATGCTCCAGCGGAACCTGATATACACGGCAATCACCCGAGCGAAGGGGCACGTGTGGGTGCTTTCAGCACCGGGGGCGTTCGCGACCGCCGTCCGCAACAACAGGAGCGTGCGCCGATTTACCCGCTTGACTGAGCGGCTCGGGTAGCGAAATCACGGAAAAACACCCTTTTTCGGGCATTTTTCGCCTTTTTAAAGTAAAAAAAACATTTTCGTCTTTGCTTTTTTGCTGATTTTTGTTTATTTTCATAGAAAACAACAGAGGTAACTCATGAACTTCAAAAAGATTCTTCTTGGCTCGGCAATTGCCGCAGCTTCTTTCGGTTTGTATGCTTGCGGTGACGACAGTAGCAGCGGTGGTCCGATTAATCCTGATAATCCGGACGCCAAGGTCATCGATCAGCCCAAGGCATCAAGCCTAAGCCCGATCATTTTCGACAACCTTAAGATTACCCCGATGTCGAATGGTGCAGGCGGCATGCGCGGATCCCTTTCCGGCATGGTCAAGCTTGACCCTGAATTCCTGAACACCGAAATTCCCTACACCGCCGAAGCGGTCACCATGATCGATAGCGTAGACTTCGCCGTGGGTAAGGTCGTCAACGGACAGTCCTTCGAAGAAGGTAAGATCACCATCAACCTCGATGGCGTCGTGTTCCCGGCAGAACGCGTTCCCTTCTCGCAGAAGTTCTTCGAATTTTCCGAACTGAGCGGCTGTGGCGATTTCAAGCTCTATGTCTTCGTCTACTCCAGCACCAAGGAAACGGACCTCAAGACATCGAACTACGTCAGCATCGACTCCATCGCCTTCACGCGTTCCGAACAAGAATGCCAGATCCCGATTGAGGAATCCTCCTCTTCTGCCGCAGTGGTCTGCACCCCTGTTACGGCTAACGAGCTCTCGCTTTCCAACAGCATGGGTACAAGCCAGAGCGCCATCAACTTCGAGACGGGCCTTGCTGACAATCCGCATATCTCCGTCAGGTTCGCAAACAACTCCGCCTACATCACTCCGGGTACCGGCGTGACCGTCTACGAGGACCAATCCCAGACTACCGGTCTCCTGCCGACCAAGAACCCGATCTGCAGCGAGGACTTCAGAAAGTCCAACTTCCAGTTCGAAGACGAATTGACCAGTGGCGTCTGGCTTGATGTCGTCACGGCAGACGGCAAGATGTACCCGGTGATGATCAAGAAGGCCATGTTCGAAAGTGCCACCAAGGGCACCGTGGACATCGTCTACTACAAGTAGTCGATAGTCAAAACCTTTATCGAGCCCTCCCCCTGCGGGAGGGCTTTTTGCGACCGCTCGTTCGTCGTCTCGGGTATTGAATCCTCCGGTTTCTCACTCGCTCTCGCCTTCGACGACTTGTTGATACAAGTCGCCTACGGCTCACAGGGAAACCGCTTAGGATTCCTCGTCTTCCTCGATTTTTTTCTATCTTGGCGCTCCTTCGGAGCGCATTTGGCATCTACGATGCCATGCAGCTGCATTTCGGCCATAGGTAATGTAAACATTACCTGCGGCACTCAATTTGCTCGCATTTAGTACGGCTCGGCAATGCCAAAACAACTAGTTGTTTGACGTTTACAACGTAAGTGGCTGCGGCTCGAAAATGCAAAAACAAGTTTTTGCGCTTTCTCACCTTGCACACTTTTGTCGCTGCGCTCGCCTTTGACACTCTTCGAGTGTCTTTTGCTAGGCTCAGAAGTGGGCCTGTAAACAGTCCCGTTTCACTCGCCTTACGCAAAAGTTTCTAAATTTACCCGCGTAAATTTAAACACGGAGTAAACCATGCTCAAGAAACTTTCTAACTTCCCCGGCATTAAGGGACCCGTTGTCACGATCGTGATGGACGGTTTTGGTATCACCGATAAGGTCGAAGGCAACGCCATCAAGGCTGCCCGCACCCCGACTCTCGACAACCTCTTCAAGATGTACCCAAACGTGCTCCTGAAGGCTCACGGCCGCGCCGTGGGTATGCCGACCAACGAAGACATGGGTAACTCCGAAGTGGGCCACAACGCCATCGGTGCTGGCCAGGTGTACAACCAGGGTGCCGCCCTCGTGCAGGATTCCATCGTCTCCGGCGAAATCTTCGGCCGCGACGCTTGGAAGGAAATCGCCGAAAACGTTCGCGCCAAGAACAGCGTGCTCCACTTCATCGGCCTCTTCAGCGACGGTAACGTTCACTCCAACATCAGCCACCTCAAGGCCATGGTCGCCCAGGCCAAGAAGGAAGGCCTCAAGAAGGTCCGCGTGCACATCCTCCTCGATGGTCGTGACGTGCCGGAAACTTCCGCTCTCGATTACGTGGGCCCGTTCGAAAAGTTCCTCGACGAACTCCGCTCTCCGGAATTCGACGTCTGCATTGCTAGCGGCGGTGGCCGTATGCAGATTACCATGGACCGTTACAACGCCAACTGGAAGATGGTGGAACTCGGCTGGAAGACCCACGTGCTCGGCGAAGGACGCTACTTCGACAACGCCACCCAGGCTATCGAAACTCTCCGTGGCGAAACCAAGGCTATTGACCAGGATCTCCCGCCGTTCGTGATTGCGAAGGACGGCCAGCCGGTCGGTACCATCAACGATGGCGACTCCGTGGTGTTCTTCAACTTCCGTGGCGACCGCGCCATCGAAATCACGCGCGCCTTCGAAGAAGAATCCTTCAATGAATTTGACCGCAAGCGCTTCCCGCACGTCTGCTACGCTGGCATGCTCCAGTACGACGGCGACCTCAAGCTCCCGAACCGCTTCCTCGTTCCGCCTCCGGCCATCAAGGAAACCAGCGGCGAATGGCTCGCTGAAACGGGTGTCAAGCAGTTCGCTTGCTCCGAAACACAGAAATACGGCCACGTGACCTACTTCTGGAATGGTAACCGTTCCAGCAAGTTCGACGGCGAAACCTACCTCGAAATCGAATCTGACGTTGTTCCATTCGAACAGCGCCCGTGGATGAAGGCAGCCGAAATCACCGACGCCATGATCGAAGCTTTGAAGAGCGGCAAGTACCAGACTCTCCGCTGCAACTTCCCGAACG
>JAEEGH010003802.1_pt1 | contig 39243 bp, 36 predicted proteins | sample 9134181 | NCBI WGS metagenome assembly JAEEGH01 (sample SAMN16246544, study PRJNA631951) | gut metagenome | biome: gut microbiome; feature: rumen; material: DP-attached | host: Bos | place: Iran: Karaj | collected 2018-10 | reverse complement strand
CATCGTCTGCGCACCCTGCCTGACCCTCTCGGACCTGGACCACCAGCGCCTGAGGGACGCTTCCCTCAAGGTCATCCGCGCGCTCGGTATCGAGGGCGGATGCAACGTCCAGTTCGCATACAACCCCGCCAACGGCGACTACAGGCTCATCGAGGTCAACCCCCGTGTGTCCAGGTCATCCGCTCTGGCATCCAAGGCCACCGGATACCCCATCGCCCGCGTGTCGGCGAAGATCGCCGTCGGATACACCCTCGACGAGATCCCCAACAGGGTCACCGGAACCACCTACGCCGCCTTCGAGCCCTCGGTCGACTACGTCGTGCTGAAGGTCCCCAGATGGCCATTCGACAAGTTCCGCACCGTCGACAGGCACCTCGGAACCCAGATGAAGTCCACCGGAGAGACCATGGCCATCGGAAGGACCTTCGAGGAGGCTCTCCTCAAGGGCGTCAGGTCCCTGGAGATCGGAAGCATCCACCTGGACCCCGTCAACATGACGGACGAGCAGCTGGAGGACGAGCTGGTCCACGCTACCGACAAGCGCATATTCGCCATAGCCGAGGCGCTCAGGAAGGGCTGGAGCATCGAGAAGGTCTCCGAGCTCGCCAGCTGGGACGCGTTCTTCACCCGCAAGGTCGCCAACATCGTCAAGATGGAGAAGAGGCTGGCATCCGAGAAGATGTCCGCGGACCTCATGAAGGAGGCGAAGCAGATGGGATTCTCCGATGTCGCGATCGCATCGTTCACCGGAAAGGACGAGATGGAGATCCGCAAGACCAGGAAGGAGATGGGCATCGTGCCCGTCTACAAGATGGTCGACACCTGCGCCGCGGAGTTCGAGGCCAAGACCCCTTACTTCTATTCCACCTACGGCAACCACACCGAGGTCAAGCGCGACAAGTCCAAGAAGAACATCATAATCATCGGAGGAGGACCCATCCGTATCGGACAGGGAATCGAGTTCGACTACAGCTGCGTCCACAGCGTCATGGCCCTCCAGAAGGAAGGATACGACGCGGTCATCATCAACAACAACCCCGAGACCGTGTCCACCGACTTCGACATCTCCGACAGGCTCTACTTCGAGCCCCTGACCCTCGAGGACGTGCTCAACGTCATCGAGGCGGAGGACGCGGACGGTGTGATCTGCCAGTACGGCGGACAGACCAGCGTCAACCTCGCCATGGACATCGAGAAGGCGATGGCAGGCACCAAGACCAAGGTCCTGGGGACCAGCCCCGACATGATGGATGTGGCGGAGGACAGGAGGAGGTTCTCCAAGCTCATGGACGAGCTGAAGATCAAGCAGCCCGCATCCGGTACCGGATACTCCTTCGAGGAGGCCAGGGACATCGCCGAGAGGATCGGATACCCCGTACTCGTCAGGCCGTCGTACGTCCTCGGAGGACGCGCGATGGAGATCGTCTACTCCACCGAGGAGCTGAAGACCTACGTGGAGACCGCCGTGAAGGTCTCCAGGCACCACCCCATCCTGATCGACAAGTACCTCACCAGCGCCATCGAGCTGGACGTGGACCTGCTCTGCGACGGCACCGACGTGTTCGTCGGAGGTATCATGGAGCACGTGGAGTTCGCCGGTGTCCACTCCGGAGACGCCACCATGGTCCTGCCGCCGTTCAACCTCAGCGACGCCGTGATCGACAAGGTCCTCGAGACCTCCAGAAAGGTCGCGCTGGCACTCAACATCAGCGGACTCATGAACCTGCAGCTCGCGGTCAAGGACGACGAGATCTGGATGATCGAGGCCAACCCCAGGTCGTCCCGTACCGTCCCGTTCATCTCCAAAGCAACGGGAATCCCGCTGGCCAAGATCAGCACGCAGATCATGCTCGGAAAGACCCTCAAGGAGGTCGGCCTGGGATCCGGATACAAGACCCTCGACCACTTCGCCATCAAGGAATCGGTCTTCCCGTTCCTGAAACTTGTGGGAGTCGACTCCATCCTCACCCCCGAGATGAAATCCACCGGAGAGGTCATGGGAATCGACGAGGACTTCTACACCGCCTACTACAAGGCGGAGATCGCCGCGGGAACCAAGCTCCCCAAGGACGGAGGAATATACATAACCGTCAACGGCGACGACAAGGAGAAGATCCTCCCCGCTGCCAAGTCCCTCAACGAGATGGGATTCGAGATCTACGCCACCAAGGGAACGGCGTCGTACCTCAGGGAGCACGGGGTGCCCTCCACCACGGTCTTCAAGCTGCAGGACGGACAGGGCATCAACGGACTCAGCCTCATGAGGGAGGGCAAGATCGGGATGATCATCAACACCCCGTCGCTCAAGTCCGGGGCCATCAGAGATGGATATACAATGCGCCGTCTCGCGGTGGAGCTGGAGATCCCCATCATGACCACCGTCCAGGGTGCGCTCATGGCCGTCGGGGCCATCAGGGTCGGACGCGAGCAGAACCTCACCGTCCGCTCCATGAAAGAGTTCCACGTCTAAACTATAACCAACCCTGAGCTGGATTGCACGCTCATGCGTGCATCTCTCCGGCTCAGGATGTTAACTTTATCAATCACGGAATCATAGATTATCCGATGGAAAACTTCAAGGAATCGATCGACCCCGGATTCCCGGGATCGCTCACCTCGGACGAATTGGACAATCTGATCCGCATAATGGGCAGCCGTGTATCGGCCAATCACCACACTTGTCCGTCATGCGGTTCATCCGACACTGTAAGGAAGGGATTCACATCGTCCGGTACCCAAAGGCGTCTCTGTAAACAATGTGCCAGAACATTCGTTCGTGATTCTCCCGGAGCATTTTCCAACTCACATCTCGGTGGGGACGTATGGAGGACGTTCTGCAGGACCTATCTCGAGGGCGGAACAATGCGCCGTTGCTCAGAGGTTTGCAATGTGTGTCTGAAGACTGCGTCCCGCATGAAGACTCGGCTTATCGAGGATATGCGGCTCTCCGATGGATTCCAGGGCGTATTCTTCCACGGCGAGATGTATCTGGAAGCGATCTGATTCGCATCTACATCCATCATGGCCACATATGGCCATGGACACAAAGTCTAACATCATTTATGCATACGCTACCCGATTTGCAACCAGGATGGTGGTTGATTGTCTAGATCTTCTATCATAGAGCTCAAATCGAATCCCGATGGCGAACCGGGTTTAGCGATGTTCATACTGGATGACGCACCCCCGGGCATGGTCTATTCGATGCTCCAGTACCTGAAAATGCTCGGATATCCCAGTCCGGCCTGGGGCGGCATAGGGTTCGCAAGACTGCTACAGATTGCTGCGAACTTTGAAGGGGACGGCCATTCGCAAGTAAGCATCGGTTACGAGAGGGAATTGCCTATTCCGGCATACTCCTATACGCTCGAAGGATGGGGTTTTGTTCAGGAGGATATGGAGAGATACAAGAATCATATCCAGTCGAGCAACATAGAGGGTAATATCATAGCGGTGGACAGATGCCAGCCTCTTGAACTGCAATTGGGAGACAGACTCGTACACGCCCTGTACAACAGGCACGAAACCGTGCAGGATCTGAACATCATCGAATTCCGCTGGATGATAAGGGGGAGACTCAGACGTGACGGCTGGGGCATCCCCTTCGCCGAATCGAAAAGTTACACCACATACGGAAGGACGATCAAGGTCCTGAAGAAACTCGACATCTCAATGCTCGTCGAATTCAACGGTGAGGAAACGGAAGTCCCCCTCTACGGGTTGTTGGACGGTTCTGAATCCACAGTCGTGATCGATCCTGTCAAACACGACAAGTGCCCCATATTCTCTTTCGATTTACAAACGGATGACGAGAAAAACGAATGATTATACGATAGACCAGGAGATAATATGGATAACAGATACTGTACGAGAAACAGCAGTATAATGCCGGAATCGAGGCAAGATAACGTTTATATTCAAGTAAAAGGCTGTATATTCAGAACCTTAACCGACCCCCTTGCGGAGGTCGTAAAGTGTTTAACAGAACGCTTCGATTATGAGTCGAAGCACTCTAAGGGCAAGGGAAACTGCTTGGAACGCTATTCTTCCCTTGCCCTTCTTCCCTTCAGAAGTGCCTATTTGTTCACCTCCTCAGATCTGTGGACAAGTGAAGTCCAGCACGCAGGTCAGAAGCCAGTATGCTGGACTTCTTTCCCTGCCCCACGTTTCAGATAGTGTTTCTAGTATTTCAATTTATGTAATAAATACATATTTTATATGAATTATATATTTATATTAATTACATCTATAATATGTTTTAAATACATATTATGATATTATCATACATGAAATTGGAACTGATATGCGCCCCCAAATCGATATACACACTCCGGTATGTGGCAGACCATCCGGAACTCACCAGATCGGAGATATTCGGACAGAAAGGCGAGTTGGATCGTACAATCATGAAAAGACTCGAGGAACTCATAGAGGAAGGCCTCATCGACGCCCACCCCGGCGGAAAGGTGAAGGGGAGAGACGTCCTGCGGCACACGGTCACCAGACGCGGAAAACTTGTGCTGGCACAATTGATGGTTCTGGAATCACTATGACCCTTGGGGATTACAGCAGCGTGACCGTCTTGACCCCGCGGCAGTTCCTCAGCATGTAGATGATCTCTGCGGGGGCGATACCGTCGAGCACTATCAGCAGATGCTGATCGTCGTCGTTGTTGCGGTTCGCGACGACCGCCTGCCTCACCGAGAGTCCGAGATCCGATATCACGCGGGTGATGTCCGCGAGTATCCCCGGGGCCCTGCAGTTGTCGGGCTCGATGTCGATGGTGGTGCACCCCATTTCCCTTGCGGCACCCGAATACAATGCGATGCAGGACATGGAGGAGAACGCGTTCCTGAGCTTCGGGTCCGAATCTATCCTGTCGAGGGTGGAACGGACGACCCTGCGGTCGACCCCGCACGCTGCGCCTATGGCGGAATCGGAGAGCTTTATCGCGTTGCAGTACGCGATCCCCTTCTCCACTCTGATTCCCGAACGAAGCAGTTCCTCCGCCACCTTCTGCTGCGACGGATACCCGCTGAATGCCCTGGAGATGAAGTCCATGCCTATAGCAGGGGTATAAGGTATAAAAAGATTCATCAAAGAACAGTATTGTACATCCGAATCTTCCGCATGGCATCAAAATGGTATATATAGATGCGAGAATCTAACCGGATTCGATGACTGACACCGAAGAGCTCAGGGAGATGATCGAGGAGATCGACCAGGCCATCATCGAGAACATCGCGATGCGCATGGAGATCGCCGACAAGCTCGCAGAGGCGAAGAAGGAATCCTCTCAGAAATACTGGGACGAGAACAAGGAGAAGGAGGTCATCAACAGGTATCTGGAGCTCTGCGAGGAGGTCAACCTCAGCGAAGCAGAGGCCCGCAAGATCGCCGAGGTCATCCTGCACATCTCAAAGGAGAGACAGAAGCACTTCTTCGAGTGACCGTCTGGCCGCTCCCCAAAATATTCTTTTAGGAATAATTTTAACACTATATTTTATATTCCTACGAATAATGCGCCTTTATTATTTAGGTGTATATAATGGACAAGATCAAAGTTGCAGTCCTCGGAGCGACCGGCATGATCGGTCAGAGATTCATCGAGATGCTCGAAGACCACCCGTACTTCGAGATGGAGGGTCTCTACGCATCCGAGAGATCCGAAGGCAAGCGCCTCAGGGACGTGCTCAAGGTCAGGGACCACGTCTACAAGGAGGAGACCCTCGACAGGAAGATCGAGGTCATGGATGTCAGGAAGATCGCGAAGAACGACCGCATAGCGTTCAGCGGGATCCCCTCGGACCTCGCCGGTCCCACCGAGACCGAGCTCGCGGAGGCTGGGGTGGGTGTGTTCACCAACGCCGGTTCCCACAGGATGGACGCAGACGTGCCGATCCTCATCCCCGAGGTCAACCCCGACCACCTGTTCTCCGTGAAGGACCAGAAGACGTTCTCCAACGGAGGTTTCATAGTCACCAACGCCAACTGCTCGTCCACCGGGATCGCTGCACCCCTCGCGGTGCTCAACGACACCTGGGGACTGAAGGAGGTCTTCATCTCCACCTACCAGGCGCTCTCCGGTGCGGGATACCCCGGAGTCCCCTCGCTCGACGCTGTGGGGAACGTGGTGCCCTTCATCAAGAACGAGGAGGAGAAGATGGAGTCCGAGCTGGCCAAGATGCTCGGTAAGTACAGCAACGGGAAGTTCGAGTTCGCCGGATTCAGGACCTTCGCCAACTGTGCCAGGGTACCCGTCGTCGACGGTCACCTGGAGTCCCTCACGATCAGGCTCGGATCCGAGCCCTCCGTCGAGGAGCTCATAGAGAAGTTCGAGGCGTTCAGGGGAGAGCCCCAGAAGCTGGACCTCCCGTCCGCACCCCCGCAGCCCATCATCGTCCGCAGGGAGGACAACAGGCCCCAGCCCGCATTCGACGTGTTCGCCGGAGGGACCGGAAGGTCCAAGGGAATGGCCATCACCCTGGGAAGGATCAGGAAGAAGGAGGAGTTCTACAAGATCTTCGCCCTCTCCCACAACACCCTGAGGGGCGGAGCCGGAGGATCCGTCCTCAACGCGGAGCTCGCGGTAAAGAAGAACCTGCTGTGATACGATGGCCAAGACGTACGAGGAGATCAACGAGAAGATCCGCAAGGGAAAGGCGGTGGTCTACACCGCGGAAGAGGTCATCGACATCGTCAGGGAGAAGGGCGTGGAGAAGGCAGCCGAGGAGGTCGACGTCGTCACCACCGGTACCTTCGGTGCGATGTGCTCGTCCGGAGCGTTCCTCAACTTCGGCCACAGCGACCCGCCGATCAGGATGGCCAACATCCGCGTGAACGGCGTGGAGGGATACGGCGGACTGGCCGCCGTGGACACCTACATCGGTGCCACGTCCCTCAGCGAGACCAAGCCCAACTACGGGGGCGCGCACCTCATCGAGGACCTCATCGCAGGCAAGAGGGTGGACCTCGAGGCCTGGGGCCCCGGTACCGACTGCTACGTCAGAAAGAACATCAGATCGTCGTTCACGCTGGACGAGATCAACGAGGCGTACCTCTTCAACCCCAGGAACGTCTATCAGAACTACAGCATCGCCACCAACACCTCGGACACCACGCTCCACACCTACATGGGCAAGCTGCTCCCGAGGATGAAGAACGCCACCTACAGTTCCGCGGGACAGCTGTCCCCGCTGCTCAACGACCCCCATCTCGACACCATAGGCATGGGAACGAGGATCTTCCTCGGCGGAGGGATCGGTTACGTGTCGTGGCAGGGCACGCAGTTCAACACCGCCATACCCGAGAGGAACGGCATCCCCACCGGAGGATCCAGGACGCTGGCACTTATCGGCGACATGAAGCAGATGGATGCGAAGTTCGTCAGAGGGCTGGACATCTACGGATACGGGACCTCCCTCGCCATAGGCGTCGGCATACCCATCCCGATCCTGAACAAGGACATCATGCAGAGGGCCGCCATCACCGACGACCAGATCTATTCAACAATGTACGATTACAGCGTCACCAGCAGGAGCAGGCCCGCACTCAGGCAGTACTCCTACGCGGAGATGAAGAGAGGCATCATCGAGTACGAGGGCCACGGCATCAGGACATCCCCGCTCTCCTCCTACAAGGGAGCGAGGGACGTCGCGGGGAAGCTCAAGGACTGGATCGAGCACTCCGAATTCGAACTCACCGTGCCCAGCATGCCCCTCCCGAAGGAAGGGAAGGTACAGCCCCTGGAGATAAGGTGATACCATGCAGGGAAAGTTCAAACTGATATTCAGCGAGCACGACGCCCAGGAATCCGTCACGTACGTCCTGGTGAAGAAGTTCCAGATCGAGCCCAACATCCTGAGGGCGGAGATGGACGACACCGGCGGACTGATGGTACTGAACATGACCGGTACCGAGGAGAACCTCAGGGATGCCATCAAGTATCTCGAGGACCAGAACATCACCGTCGTCAAGCTCAGCAAGCACATCCAGCGCGACGAGGAGAGATGCTTCGACTGCGGATCCTGCGTATCCGTCTGCCTCTCGAGGGCATTCAGCATCGACCCGGTCACCTGGGAGGTCAACCTCAACTACGAGAAGTGCGTGGCCTGCGGCTCCTGCCTCACGGCCTGTCCCGCACACGCGGTCACGCTCATCCTATGATCGTCAGGACCCACTACGAGGTGGGACAGACCGCCCTGTCCATAGTATGCGACGAGTCGTACTTGGATGCGGTGAAGGATGCCGTATTCGAGGCACGTGAGATTATCGAATCCAAAATAGCGGAGGACCCTTTCTTCGGGATAACCTTCGACCCATACGCCCCCGACGACAGGGACGATCCCCTGATTATTAGGATGTGCCAGTCATCGGAAAAGGCGGGTGTGGGACCCATGGCCGGGGTGGCCGGTGCCGTCGCCGAACGCGCCGTCTCCGCCGCAGTGGATAAAGGATGCACACACATCATCATCGAGAACGGAGGAGACATCGCCATGTTCACCGACCGCACCTCCCGCATAGGCGTCTTCGCCGGGGAGGAGGGATTCTCGGACATGGCCCTGGAGATCGGAGCGACAGGCCGCATCACCGGGATATGCTCATCATCGGGGAAGGTCGGACCGTCAGTCTCATTCGGCAGCAGCGGGATATGCACGGTGTTCTCCGACGACGTCATACTCGCGGACTGCTGCGCCACCGCCTTCGGCAACATGGTCCGCACAGGCGACAGGGAGGAGATGTCCGATGCCGCCGAGAGGATATGCTCGATAGACGGGGTCGGGGGATGCATGTGCGTCTGCAACGGTTCCCTGGCCGTATGCGGCGAGGTGCCCGAACTGGTCAAAGGGACATACGGCACCGACAGGCTGACGGGCGTCGACTACTGACGTACGCGCGGGCGAGAATATAATATACCCCAGTCCGTACGGGTGGACAGAGGTTTACAAATGGTACTCAGAATCGCAGTGCCCAACAAGGGAAGGCTCAACGAAAGGGCCGTCGAACTGCTGGTCAAATCCGGACTCGATCTCGGAGAGGGCTGGGGCAGGAAGCTCTACGTCAAGGTCCTCAACAAGGACATCGAGGTCATATTCGTCCGCGCCCAGGACATACCCACGTTCATCAGCTCCGGCGCGGTGGACATAGGGATCACCGGCCAGGACCAGATCGCCAACGCCGGTGTGGATGTGGAGGAGATCCTCCCGCTGGACTTCGGACACTGCCGCCTCTCCGTCGCCGTACCGGAATCCTGCCCCTACAGGGACGTCAAGGACATCCCCGACGGTAGCCGTGTGGCGACGTCGTTCGTCAACATCACCAGGAGGTTCTTCGAATCCCAGGGCAAGGACGTCAAGGTCATCGAGGTCACCGGAGCTGCGGAGATCATGCCCTACATGAACGTCTCCGACTTCATAGTCGACCTCGTATCCAGCGGATCCACCCTCAAGACCAACCGCCTGGTGGAGATCCACCCCATACTCTACTCGCAGGCCGTCGCCATCGCCAGCAAAACCTCTCTGGAGAACCACCGCGACGAGATCTACGACATCACCAACGCCATCAAGAGCGTCATGAACGCCGAATCCAAGAAGTACCTGATGGCGGACATTCCCAAGGACAGGCTGAAGGATGTCCAGTCGATGTTCCCCGGCCTTGCGGGGCCGACCGTCATGAACATCGCCGGACGCGACGACATGGTCGCGATCCACGTCGTCATCGACGCCAGGGACATCTACGACGCCGTCAACTCCCTCCAGAAACTCGGAGGCAAGGGTATCCTTACCCTGCCGATCGACAGGCTGGTGCTCTGAAATGGTAACAAGGGACATGATGAGGTCCTCGACCAGGAAGTTCGAGAAGTACTACAACCCCCAGCTCCACGGCGAGATCAGGATGGACACCAACACCAACGTCCTGGGGAGCAACCCCGCCGCATCGGAGTTCCTGAGGCATCTGGACATCGACCTCAACGGCTATCCCAACACGTACTCCGACGGACTCCGCGGCGCATTGGCGGAGCTGTACGGTCTGGAGGCGGACAACTTTATAGTGGGTTCCGGCTCCGACGAGATGCTGGACGTCTCCTTCAAGACGTTCACCGAATGGGGCGACACCTGCGTCTCGCCCGCCCCTTCGTACACGCTGTACAACTACTTCGTGGAGATGAACGGCGGTAAGGCCGTGAACGTCGATCTGGACGACGAGTTCCAGCTGGACGTCGATGCGATGCTCAAGCCGAAGGCCAAGATAATGATCATGCCCTCGCCCAACAACCCCACGGGAAACTGCTTCAGGACCAAGGACATCGAGGAGATCCTCAGCAGGTCCGAGGGCATCGTGATCGTGGACGAGGCCTACGGCGAATACGCCAAGGACAGCATGGTCAAGAGGGTGAACGAGTTCGACAACCTCATCGTCCTCAGGACGTTCTCCAAGGCGTACGCGATGGCCGCACTCAGGGTGGGATACGCCATAGCCAGCAAGCCCGTGGCGGACATGATGACCGCCGTGAAGATCCCGTACTCCCTGAACATGATCAGCGAGCTCGCCGCCATCGAGGCTGTGAAGGACCAGGATTTCGTGAGGAAGAGCGTGGAGCTCGTCAACAGGGAGAGGCCCTACCTCGACGCCGGCCTCAGGAAGCTGGGCTTCGAGACGTATCCGTCGGATTCCAATTTCATACTCGCCAAGTCGCCCATAGACCACGCGAAGCTCGTCTCCGGACTGAAGGAGAAGGGCATCCTCATACGCGACTTCGGCACCAAGCGCAGGACCGAGAACTGCGTCAGGCCCACAGTGGGGACGAGGGAGCTCAACGACCTCCTCCTCAAGAAGATACAGGAGGTCATCGACGGATGCTGAACATCACGCTCGCCGATTACCGCGTGGGCAACCTCCACTCGCTCAAGAAGGCGCTCGAGATGTGCGGAGCGAAGGTCGAGGTGGTCACGGACATGAGCAGACTGCTCGACGCCGAATGCATAGCGTTCCCCGGCGTGGGGGCGTTCGACATGACCATGGACGGTCTGATCCCGTACAAGGACGAGATATGTGCCAGACTCGAGACCGGCACCCCCGGGCTCGGGATATGCATAGGCACTCAGATCCTCATGGAGGACAGCAAGGAGGGCACGAAGCCCGGTCTCGGATTCATCAAGGGACACGTGGAGAAGGTGCCCGCGAGACAGGTGCCGCAGATGGGATGGAACTCCGTGGAGACCTTCGATCCCCTCATGGACGGCATCGAGAGCAGGTACTTCTACTTCGCCAACTCGTACTACTGCTGCCCCACCGAGAAGTACACCGTCAAGGGCACCACCGAATACGAGGGCGCCGTCATACCGACCCTGTTCAGGAAGATGAACTTCGTCGGGACGCAGTTCCACCCGGAGAAGAGCAGCACATCCGGACTCAGATTCCTTTCCAATTTCGTCAAGTTCGCGGAGGGTTGCCTGTGAAGATCATACCCGCAATCGATATCATGAACCACCAGGTCGTGCAGCTCGTCGGAGGGGTGCCCGGCACCGAGAAGATCACGCTGCCTGACCCGCTGGCCACCGCCCATTCGTGGGTGGACAAGGGCGCCAAGTACCTGCACATAGTGGATCTGGACGCCGCATTCGACGAGGAAGACAACCTCGACGTCATCAGGGACATTGCCAGGACCGCTGGGGTCCCCGTGGAGGTCGGAGGCGGTGTCAGGAAGGAGTCCAGGATACGCGCGCTCCTCGACGCCGGTGTCGACAGGATCATCGTCGGCACCAGGGCCATCACCGACATGGAATGGTTCGTCGAGATGTCCCACGCCTATCCCCGCAAGCTCGTGCTGGGACTCGACACCAAGAACGGGAAGCCCGCCGTCAAGGGATGGCAGGAGTCCGCCAACACCCCGGTGATCAACATACTGGACAACATCCGCGACCTGCCTCTGGCGGGGGTGCTCAACACCAATGTGGACGTGGAAGGACAGGGCAAGGGCATCAACGAGGAATGGGTGGCGAAGTTCGCCTCCATGTGCAACCACAAGGTCATAGCCTCCGGAGGCGTCACCACCGAGGAGGATGCGAAGATACTCGCCAAGTACGGCACCGAGGGCGCCGTCGTCGGCGTCGCGGTCTACACCGGGCTCATGGAGCCCTGGAAATGGGCCACCCCGTGGGAGGCCTGAGCATGGTATCCCGCAGGATGCCCTGCGAGCTCGTCGTCTTCGAGCTCCTCCCCACGGCGAGGGGCGCCATCGCCAAGGAGCTGGTGGACAGCTACGGGTACACCCAGTCGAAGGTCGCCCAGATATTTGGGATCACCAGCGTCGCCATATCGCAGTACGTCAAGGGTCTCCGCGGAGGCAACCCCTACATCGACGCCAGCGTCCACAGGGACAAGTTCTACCAGCACATACGCGAGATCGCCGCCAACCTGCACAACGGCGCGGACCTCGTCGAGGAGCTGTGCTGCCTGTGCAAGTTCTTCAAGGAATCGGGGATGATCGAGGAGATCTACGCGAAACAGGGCGCCACGATGCCTCTGAGCAAATGCATGGAATGTCCCAGGAAGAACATCTAGGTGGTCATTCCTTCTTCTGGGAGTAGCTCTTCTCGAAGATCGAGAGCACCTCCTCTCCGAGCTCGGTAATCCTGTACTTGCGCTTGGACTGCTTCTCGACCCACCTGTTGTCCAGCCAGAAGTCGACGTAGTTGCGCTGGTACTTCATGATGTCCCTCTGCTCGGGCTTGTTGTTGTACTCCCTGGTGGAGTAGTCGTCGAAGAGGTTCTTCTCGCGGAGGATGTTCATCATGCTCGCGGCGCATGAGTCGCCCTTCTCGATCTGCTCCTTCATGACGGCGAGCGCGAGCACCTTGTCCTTCTCGGGCCTGTCGATGCGGTAGGTGGAGAGCGCCTTGGGCTGCCTGCAGCTCTTGGTCTGTCCCACCGGGACCCCGTTCTCGAAGTACACCTTCCTGACGAGGTCGCCGGACACGGAGTACTCCTTCGACGACACGGTGAAGGGTATGGTCTGACCGTGGAACATCATGGACGCGATGAGCGATGCCGCGGAATACTCCGAGGTTCCCGCGGAGATGTTCACGAAGATCTCCACGTTGTTCTCGCCGCAGGAATCGATCTCCCCCTGTATGATGCAGAGGAGCTCCCTCATGACGGAACCGAAGTCGGAGACGTTGAAATCCTGCTCCCCGTTCTCGTCCTCCTGGGTGATATGTTTGATGATCTGGGTCTTCTTAGAGTAGTCCCCGATCTGCTTGCAGACCTCGTCCAGGAACTCGCGGTAGATGTCCCCCTCCTTGGAAGTGCTGAGGAGGTGGACGCGGGTGGCCTCGTAGTACTCGATGGGCTCGACTATCTTGGCTACCTCGAAGGTGACACACGATATTACGACCCTGTCTTTCCTGCCTGAAACCATCGGTAACCTCAAATTGAAATAACGTATTTAATGTTATCCGACAGCGGGAAAAAGTACGGAATGATTCCGACTCACCTGCGTTTTACGGCGGTCTCGCGCGCACGCAATAGGATTATTATGTGGTAATCCATTCCATGTCTCATTATGTCTAGCAGAACGGCCAAAATGGAAAGGAAGACGAAGGAGACGCAGATCTCCGTCGAACTCGATTTGGACGGGACCGGTAAGTACGATGTAGAATGCGGCAACCAGTTCCTCAAGCACATGATCGAGACCCTGTCGAGGTACTCCGGGATCGACATCAGCCTGAAGGCCTCGGGCGACAACGAGCACCACCTCATCGAGGACGTGGGCATCGCCCTGGGGAAGACGTTCGCTAAGGCATTGAACGATAAACCGATCGAGAGAATGGCCACCTCCACCGTCGTCATGGACGACGCCATGATGATGACCTCCCTCGACATCGTGGACAGGCCCTACTGCGAGGTCGACTGCCCCGATGCGCTCTACCAGCACTTCATGAGGAGCTTCGCCATGTCCGCATGCATCACCCTGCACATAGTGCAGATCCGCGGATACGACGAGCACCACATCATCGAAGCGTCGTTCAAATCCATGGGTAAGGCGCTGAAGGACGCCCTCAGGTACAGGGACAGCGAACTGAGCACCAAGGACAAGGTAAAGGTGGCATGAGCATGCTGACAAAGAGGATCATACCCTGCCTGGACGTCAAGAACGGAAAGGTAGTCAAAGGAATCAACTTCCAGAACCTGAGGGATGTCGGACACCCCCCGGAGCTGGCCAAGATCTACGAGGAGCAGGGGGCCGACGAGGTCACCTTCCTGGACATCACCGCATCGCTGGAATCCAGGCAGACCATGCTGAACATAGTCTCCGAGACCGCCAGGAACCTCTTCGTCCCGCTCACCGTGGGCGGAGGGATCAGGACGGTCAGCGACATGAGGGAGGCCCTGAACGCGGGAGCGGACAAGGTGTCCGTCAACTCCGCGGCGGTGAACAACCCCGGGATGATAACCGAGTGCGCCGAGAGGTTCGGAAAGCAGTGCGTCGTGGTCGCAATCGACGCCAAGCGCGAGGGCGACAGCTGGTTCGTCTACACCCACGGCGGAACGAAGAGGACCGAGCTCGACGCGATCAAATGGGCGCAGGAGGTCGAGGACCTGGGAGCCGGGGAGATACTGCTGACGTCCATGGACGCCGACGGAGTGAAGACGGGATACGACATCCCCCTCACCGCCGCCGTCGCGGACGCTGTGAGCATCCCCGTGATCGCATCCGGAGGATGCGGTTCCATCGAGCACATCTACGAGGTGTTCACGCAGACCAACGCCGCGGCGGCATTGGCGGCGTCGATATTCCACTACAACGAGTGCACCGTCGGGGACGTCAAACGCTACCTGAAGGACAGGGGTGTCGCCGTAAGATGAGCGAATTCAAGTTCGATGACAAAGGCCTGATACCCGTCGTCGTGCAGGACCACATCACCGGTGAGGTGCTGATGGTCGCATGGGCGAACGAGGAAGCGATAGCCAAGATGAAGGAGACCGGTTACACCCACTTCTGGTCCAGGAGCAGGCAGAAGCTCTGGAAGAAGGGGGAGGAGTCCGGCAACGTGCAGAAGATTGTGTCCATACAGTCCGACTGCGACGACGACACGCTGCTGGTCAGGGTGATCCAGAAGAACGGCATCGCCTGCCACACCGGCAACCCCACATGCTTCTACAAGACGGTGTACGGCGACCCCATGCAGACGTCGATGATCATCGCCGAGCTGAGGAGGGTCATCCACGACAGGAAGGTCAACCCCGAGGAAGGGAGCTACACGTGCAAGCTCTTCAACGACGAGACCAAGATGTGCAAGAAGATCGTCGAGGAGGCCGCGGAGTACGTCCTCGCCATAAAGGACAAGGACAAGGACGAGGTCGCCTGGGAACTCGCCGACCTGATCTACCACTCCTTGGTGGCGGCGGAGAAGGAGGACATCGACCTGCAGAAGGTCTACGAGAAGCTAGCGGAGAGGAGATGAATGAGGGCCGATCTGCACACGCACAGCATATTCAGCGACGGGGAGCTGATCCCCGCCGAACTCGTGAGGAGGGCGCAGGCCATCGGCCACGATGCCATCGCCATCACCGACCACGTGGACATGACCAACGTCGAGTGGGTGGTGAAGAACGTGATCAAGGCGGTGGAGCTCTGCTCCGACGACATCACCGTGATCCCCGGAGTGGAGGTCACCCACGTTCCCCCGTCCAAGATGGACAAGGTCATCGCCGACGCCAGGAGATACGGCGCGAAGATCATCGTCGTGCACGGCGAGACGGTCACCGAGCCCGTGGCGAAGGGGACGGACATGGCTGCCGTCAGGAACCCCGAAGTCGACGTGCTGGGTCATCCGGGTTTCATCACCGAGGAGGAGGCTCAGATCGCCAGGGACAACGGCGTCGCACTGGAGGTCACCGGCAGGGCCGGGCACAACATCACCAACGGCCACGTGGTCAACATGGCCAGGCTCGTGGGCGCCAAGATGGTCATCGATTCCGATACACACGCCCCCGAGAACCTAATGTCCGAGGCGGATGCGAGGATCGTGGGCGCCGGAGCGGGCATGACCCCCGAAGAGGTGGAGAGGGCCATCAACGTAACCCCGTTCGAGATCATCAAAAGGCTGTAAAGATTAAAACGGGTAATCCGATACGCCGGTCATGCCAAGAATCGGAATCATCGGCGGATCGGGAGTCTACAACCCCGACAGGTTCGAGCTAATCAAGACCGTCTTCCCCGACACACCCTACGGGAAGCCCTCGGACGAGATCCTCATCGGAAAGATCAGCGGAGTGGAGGTCGCATTCCTCCCCAGGCACGGGAAGCAGCACCAGCACCCCCCATCCAGCGTTCCGTACAGGGCCAACATCTACGCCCTCAAGCAGCTGGGCGTCGAGATGATCGTCTCGCCCTGCGCGGTGGGATCCCTGAGGGAGGACTACAGGCCCGGCGACCTGATCATCGTGGACCAGTTCGTCGATTTCACGAAATGCAGGGACTACACTTTCTTCAACGACAGGACCGTCCACACCAGCCTTGCCGACCCCTTCTGCCCCCGCATGAACGCGGTCTTCGAGCAGAAGGCCAAGGATATGGGCATCCCTTACCACATGGGCGGCACCTACGTGTGCATCGAGGGTCCCAGGTTCTCCACCAGGGCCGAGAGCAGGATGTTCCAGAACTTCGCCGACATCATCGGCATGACCGCCGTTCCGGAGTGCCAGCTGGCGAGGGAGATGGGCATGTGCTACTGCAGCCTCGCCACCATCACCGACTACGACGCGTGGAAGGAGGAGGTCGTCGACATCCAGATGGTACTGGACACCATGGCCGCATGCCTCGCCAAGATCTGCGAGATCCTCGAGCGCGGACTGCCGGACCTGGCGAAGCTGCCGTCCCCCTGCAAGTGCCTCGACGCCGCCATCGACTCGGGCGCCGTAGAGAAGAAGTGAAACCAACGGGCCTCACGGCCCCTTTTTCTCAATTGTAATGTGCGGGCACGGGCGCGGGCGGGCACGTCTTTTTTATTTTATGAATGAATGTGCCGAACATACATGGATTGTAAACTGCGCTCCGTCGTTCTCACCTGCCTCGTCCTGACGCTGTGCCTCACGGCCGTATTCGCCGCCGACGGCTCGGATGCTGACAAGACGACGGACGTCGGCAACGTGAAGGTGCACTCCTTCAAGGACGGCGCCGACCTCTTCGCCGGCGACAGCACGAGCATAACGATCGCGGTCTCCAACAACAACGCCACCACCTATCAGGTGGAGATCACCAGTTCCATCAATCCATCCAGCCGCGTGGGGACGTCGGTGTCCCAATACACCAAATGGATGGATGCGGGCAAATCGCAGACGGTGGATATAGAGGTGTATGCGAACAGCACCGCCGTCTCCGGAGATTACACGGTGACGGTTAACGTGAGGGTGTTCGATACCGAATCCGGGTCGGAGACCGCCGCGGAGGGTTCGATCGAGTTCCCCGTGAAGATATCCACGAACTACTCCTCCGAAGGGTACTACAACAAGATAATGGGGATAATCCCGTCCCCCTACGACGACGCGATCCTCAGCGCCCTGGTGACGCTGGGAATCTGGCTGGTCATCGCCATAGCATTGGACATAATCGTCACAAGGATACTCACCCAGCTGGCCGTGAAGGACCAGAACGACGAGCTCAGGAAGGATGCGAAGGGAGCGGGGCTGTTCGTCCTGATCCTCACGATGATGTTCGGCGTCCCGATGGCGTTCAGGGTCTCCGGCATAGACGAGCGCGTCATCGCCACGGTCACCGACGTGATAGCCGTCCTCATGGCGGCCAACATCGCGTACATCATATGGAAGCTGTACAAGGTCCTCGCATACGACCTCATCGTGAGACGCGACAGGGACAACAGGATCGACGATTCGCTGTATCCGCTGGTGAAGATGATCGGTAAGATAATCATCGTCGTGATGACGCTGTCGTACATCCTCTCCGTCTACGGACTGGACCTCGGCGCGATAGTCACCAGCGCGGGACTGGTCACGCTCGCCCTCTCCTTGGGCGCTCAGAGCACCCTCAACCAGTTCTTCTGCGGTCTGGTCCTCCTCGTGACGAGGCCGTTCCGCATCGGCGACAAGGTTAGGCTCGGTACCAGCACGGATGTGCTCATAGTGAGGAAGATAGGGGTCATGGAGACCGAGTTCAAGGTCTGGCTGAACGAGGAGGTCCAGCACATCCCCAACAGCACCGTGATGGGATCCAGCATCATCAACATCACCAAGAACGACAAGACCTACAAGGTCGTGGATTACATCGACATCGACTACGACGCCGACATAGACAAGGCCAGGGAGATCATCCTGGGCATCATCCAGTCCCACCCGAAGGTCGTCAACGACGGCAGCAAGTCCAAGCCCGACTTCAGGCTGTCGTCCATGGAGGACTCCGCCCTGCGCATCAGGATATCGTACATAGTGTACGACCACGAGGTCTACCACGCCGTATCCTGCCAGATTAAGGAGGCCATCTACAAGAAGTTCAGGGTGGAGGGCATCAAGGTCCCCCACAATATCGTGGACGTGCACATGGAGTGATGGATATGAGGTCGACTGGGGCAGCGATGGCGATACTGGCACTGTTACTCCTGGTAGCTTTCGTCCCCTTCGCAGACACGTCCGATGCCGACACGTCCGGCGACATCACATGGTTCGTCAGCGGCGGCATCGAGATGAAGTCCAACCAGACCGAGAACATCAGCATAAGCATCTACAACAACGGCGCGGACCCCGTGCACGTGCGCGTCACGCACTCCGACATAGAGGACGTGTCCATCTCCATGTCGAAGACGGACTTCGAGCTCAAGCCCAAGGACTCGTCCAACTTCAGCGACAGGATCGACATCACCGTCACCCTGAAGACCTCCAAGTACGCGAGCAGTTACGACGGCGGCCTCACGTTCACGATGACCACCGTCGACATGGTCACCGGCACGTCCCTCACCGCCCAGCAGACCGTCCCTGCGAAGATCCACTCCGCATACGCCGACGGCGACGGGATGGGGAAGATCATGGGATACGTCTCCAACCCCCTGCCGGACCCCTACAGCAGCCCCCTCGCTTCCGCTCTGATCACGCTGGGCATCTGGATCCTGATCTCCGCCGTCATCTCCTCGCTCACCAGGATCCTCTGCAACTACGCAGTGGATGCGGTATCCGGGATGAGCGCCAAGAAGAAGCTCATCGACACGAGCTCCTTCAGGAAGACCTGGAAGTACATCTTCGGTATCGTGATGATGTACGGACTGGAGAACACCATGGTGGTCCTGGGAGTCGACGACAACGTCATAGGGACGTTCAGCGACATCACCGACATAATCACCGTGTTGTTCATCGCCATGACCATCTGGCACATCTTTACCACCGTGGCCAACGTCATAGCGTACAAGTTCACCGAGGACGGCGAGGAATCCTCGCTCAAGCCCCTCTGCCTCCTCATCGGAAGGCTGTTCATCATCATGGGCACCCTCATAGTCATCATGGTAATATCGGGCATCGACCCCGCATCCATCGCCCTGGCTTTGGGACTGGCGGTCACGGGTATATCATTCGGTGCCAAGACCGTCATCACCCAGTTCCTCAGCGGTATCCAGATCATGATCAACCGCATCATCCGCACGGACGACAAGATCAAGGTGGGCGCGGACCCCACCACCCTCGTCGTGAAGGACATAGGCATCATGACCACCAGGTGCAAGAACTGGTCCAACGAGGAGATATTCTACATCCCCAACAGCTCGATCGCCGACGCCAAGGTCGTGAACATCACCAAGGACAACGTCTACTACAAGGTGTACGACTACTACGGCATCGACCACAACGCCGACATCAACAGGGCCAGGGAGATCATGGTCGAGGTCGCGTACGGCGACGTCGGCGTGGTGGCCGACGGTTCCTTCTCCAAGCCCGACGTGCGCTTCAGCACGGTGGACAACAACGAGATCTCCCTCAGGCTGGCCTACACCGTCGTGGACCACGAGGACTACGGGGTCATCAGCGCCAGGATCAGGGAGCAGATCTTCAAGAGGTTCAAGGAGGAGGGAATCGACATCCCCTATCCCCAGTACGAGATCCGCGCCATACCGGTCGAGAAGAACCCTCCGGACACCTGAACCGCTTGTATTATAGGTGTATTGGACGATACGTCCCATACAATGATGGATGACTTTGACTCCGTAAGCTCCGACGATCCCGGGATATCCGCCGTCCTGTCGGAGGCCGCCGACGCCGAATCCGCGGGAAGGAGGGACGATGCGATCGCACTTTATCATAAGGCATCGGACCTCGGATGCACGGACGCCACGGTGCACCTCGGCATGATGCTGGTCGACGGTACAGAGGACGAGAGGCAAGAGGCCGTCGGACTGTTCCGTCTCGCAGATGAGAGGGGGAACAGTTCCGGCACCAGGAACCTCGGGTACTGCTATGCCGTCGGCATAGGCGTGGAGAAGGACAAGGAGAAGGCGGCGGAGCTGTACATCAAGGCATCGGAGATGGGTAACGCCAAGGCCATGTGCAACATCGGCGTCCTGTACGAATACGGACACGGGGTGCCGCAGGACATGACCAAGGCGGCGGAATGGTACGGTAAGTCCGCCGAAGGAGGATATTCACGCGGTATGACCAACTACGCCCGCATGCTCCGCGACGGGAAAGGGATCGGGAAGGATCCCAAGGCGGCCGAGGACTGGTTCTGGAAATCCGGTACCCCGAGAGCCAAGAGACTGCTGGCGATAATGAAGCTCGAGGGCACCGACATACCCAAGGACTGTGAATGTGCCAGATACCTCCTGGAGGATGCTTCGGCCACCGATTCCAAGGCCATGGTTATCCTCGGCGACCTGATCATCGACGAGGACAGGGAGAGAGCGGTATCGCTCTACACCAAAGCGGCATCCAAATGGAACAACGATGCGAAGGAGCGTCTCGAGAAGCTCGGAGAGCCCGTTCCCGACGCTGCTCCCAGAAGAAAGAAAAAGGATTGATCCCCGCCCTCCGGCGGGTAATCGTGTTCAGAGCTCGCCCGTGTAGTACAGGCAGGCGTTGCAGATGGTCGCGGCGATGTTGGAACCGCCCTTGCGTCCCTTGGGGACGATGTAGGGCACGTCGCGCTCCATGAGCATCTCCTTGGAATCCACCACGTTGACGAATCCCACCGGAGCACCGATAACGAACGCGGGCTTCAGCTCTCCGGAGTCGATCATCTCGCAGATGCGGATGACTGCCGTGGGGGCGTTGCCTATGGCGAAGATGACTGGTTTCCTCTTGGCAATCTCCGCACCCCTCTCCATGCTGACGGTGGCGCGGGTCTCCCCCCTCTCCTTCGCCTCCGCGGCGACGTCGGGGTCGCTGATGAAGCAGTGCACCTCGCCGCCGTAGCTGGCCAGCTTGGTCTTGTTGATCCCCGCCATCGCCATCTTGGTGTCGGTGACGATGTCCGCTCCGTTCCTGAGCAGCCTGCAGAGGGTCTTTGCCGCATCCTTGGAGAACACAAGGTTGTCGGCGTAATCAAAGTCCGCCGAAGTGTGGATGCATCTCCTCACGATGGAGAAGTCGGGCTCGGGCCATGTCCTGCCGTTGAGCTCGGACACGATGATCTGCATGCTCCTCTTCTCTATGTCCTCGGGTTTGACGTATTCCATCTCACTCACCTATCTTGTATCCGCGGGGCGTGATCATCCTTCCGTTGGACACGTAGGTCTGGCTGTTGCCTATAATGACCATGCAGAACATGTCCACCTTCGATGAATCCAACTCTCCGAGCGTTGTCAGCCAGTGGTTCTCGTCAACCCTCCCGGAGTTGCGGACGACGCCCACGGGCGTGGACGGGTCGCGATACTTGGACACTATGCCGACTACCTGGTCCAGATACTCGGTGCGTCCCTTGCTCTTGGGGTTGTACAGGCAGATGATCATGTCGCACTGCGCCACGCAGTCGACGCGCTTCATTATCAGATCGATGGGAGTCATCAGGTCCGAGAGGCTGATGAGGGCGGTGTCGTGCATCAGCGGGGCCCCGAGTACGGATGCGGCGCTGCATGCGGCCGTTATCCCGGGTATGGTGTCGATCTCGATGTCGGCGCCCATGTCCTCCGCGATCTGATAGATGATGCCTGCCATCCCGTACAGTCCGGAATCGCCGCTGGAGATCATGGCGACGTCCTTCCCGTCCATCGCCTCCTGCACCGCCATCCTGCAGCGGTCGACCTCCTTCATCATGCCCGTGGCCTTGAAGTTCTGTCCGGGGAAGAACGGCTCGACGAGCTTCACGTATGTCGTGTATCCGATGACGATGTCGGCGTTCTGCATCGCCTCTATCGCACGCTGGGTCATATCACCCTTTCCGCCGGGACCGAACCCGACCACATGTAGTTTCCCTTTCATGGGATCAGTCCTTCGCCTTGCGGAACTCGGTGCTGAAGTGGCTGTCGTAGAGCTTGGAGAGCTCGTACTCGTCGCCGAGGAAGTCCCCTACGACGGTCAGCGCGGTCTTGGTGATCCCTGCATCCTTGACCTTCTTCTCGATGTCCTTCAGCGTGCCGGTGACGATCTTCTGGTCGGGCCACGTGGCCTTGTAGACCACCGCAACGGGAGTCTCAGGCTCGTATCCGCCCTCGATCAGGGTCTTGGTCATCTCGTCGAGGAAACCTATCGAGAGGAAGATGATCATGGTGGAGTGGTGCCTTGCCAGGTCCACGAGCTTCTCCTTCGGGGGCATGGGAGTCCTTCCCTCCATCCTTGTCAGGATGACGGTCTGGCTCTTTCCGGGCAGAGTGTACTCCTTGTTGAGTACGGCCGCCGTGGCGAGGAAGGAGCTCACTCCGGGGATTACCTCGTACGTGATCCCGAGCTTGTCCAGCCTGTCCATCTGCTCCCTGTGGGCGCCGTAGATGGCGGGATCTCCGGTGTGCACGCGCACGCACTTCTTACCTTCCTTCTCGGCCTTCTCCATGACGGCGATGACCTCGTCGAGGTCCATGTACGCGCTGTTGAAGACCTCGGCGTCCTTCTTCCTTCCGGAGAGGACCTCCGGGTTCACGAGGGATCCGGCGTAGATGATGACATCCGCCGCATCGATCAGTTTCTTTCCCTTGATTGTGAGGAGCTCCGGGTCCCCGGGTCCTGCGCCTATGAACGAAATCATATCCTTGAACACCTCTTTATTATGACTGTTGTAAAGTAACCGTAATCGCGGCCCCTGACTATCGGGCCGATGTATTCCCCTTCCATACCCAGGTTGCTGATGACCGTGGCCTTCTCCAGGGGAACGCCGTTGGATTCCATGAGATCAGCTATCTTCTCCATCGACTTGAACGCCTTCATCACGACGATGTTGTCCATGGTCTTCAGCGCCTCATCCAATCTGTCGGAGCTGTCCTTGGCCATGGGGATGACGCAGATGGACTCGTTCCCCAGCATCAGCGGGATGCCCGCCCTGGACGCACCGTAGACGAACGAAGGGATACCTGCGATGATCCTCGTCTCGTATCCCCTCTGCCTGACGGCCTCGTCGATGTACATGTATGTGCTGTAGACGCCGATGTCGCCGAGGACGACCATGGCCACGTCCTTCCCGGAATCCAGGATGCCGCAGAGCCTGTCCAGCGCCACCTTCTCGGATGCCCTCCTGACGGAATCGTCGGGATCCATGGAGAAGACGAGCTCCTCGATGTCCTTCCCGTCGAGGCTGACGGCGCCCCTGACGATCTCCAGCGCCGTGCTCTTCTCGCCCGCCTTCCTCACGGGATAGCAGATGGTGGAGCACGACCTGATGGTCTCGACGGCGTTGACCGTCAGAAGTCCGGGATCGCCCGGACCGACGCTCACACCGTAAAGTATGCTGCTCATGATAATCGATTGGACATAACATCCCACTTATTAAGATGTCGTATCTACCAAAGGATGGTTTTTTACTATACGGGGGTAGGGCATATAGGTTATTTCTTTCCGCATACGTAAAGTGCCAGATACCATGATTGGAGTGATTGACCAATCACCATACCGTCCATGATATGCCCATATCCACAACGGCCGTACATTGGCATCGCTTTTATCTATCGGTGCATATATCCATCTTCAGGAAAGGCCGTTCAGATGGAGATAAAGGACCTGTACGTCACACAGAACAACAAGAGGCTCAGATGCGGGTACACCACGGGCACGTGCGCCACTGCCGCGGCGAAGGCATGCGCGTACATGCTGCTGTCGAGGAAGATAGTGGACACCGTCCGTCTGAGGGTGCCGAAGGGCGTGGACGTGACCGTGGAGCTCCACGACATCTCCCTGACCGAAAGCTACGCGAGATGCTCCGTGGTCAAGGACGGCGGCGACGATATAGACGCCACCCACGGGATGAAGATATTCTCGAGGGTGGAACTCACCGATTCCGGGATCGACATCGACGGCGGAGAGGGCATCGGAAGGGTCACCAAGAACGGACTCGACCAACCCGTCGGCAACGCGGCGATAAACAGCACCCCCCGCAGGATGATAACCAACGAACTGCAGTCCGTGGCATCCGACTTCGGATACAAGGGAGGGTTCTCGGTGAAGGTCTACGCCCCCGAGGGGGAGAAGGTGGCCGTCAAGACGTTCAACCCCAACCTGGGAATCCTGGGAGGGATATCGATACTCGGCACTAGCGGGATAGTGGAGCCCATGAGCGAATCGGCCCTGATAGCCACCATAGTCAAGGACATGGACGTCAGGAAGGCGGAGGGCAGGAAGACGCTGCTGGTCGTCCCCGGGAACTACGGAAAGGACTTCGTGGAGGGCATGCCCGGTATCGACGGGGAACAGGCCGTCAAGTGCAGCAACTTCGTCGGCGACATGCTGGACCACGCCTGCGAGATAGGCACGGATATCGTGCTCGTCGGAAACCTCGGTAAGCTGGTGAAGCTGGCCGGAGGGATAATGAACACACACTCCCGCAACGCCGACTGCAGGATGGAGATCCTCGCAGCGAACGCCGCCCTGGCGGGAGGGGACATAGAGCTGGTGAGGGAGGTGGCGCAGTGCAACACCACCGACGACGCCCTCGACAGGATCGTGGAGGCCGGATTGAAGGACAGGGTCTCCGAACTCCTGATGATCGCGATAGACAAGCACATGAAGCACAGGACGGGTGGAGCCGTTCGCACCGCCGCGGTGGTGTTCTCCACCAAATACGGCCTTCTGGGGAAGACGGAACTGGCCGACGAGATGCTGGAGGCTTACAGGATATGAAGATCAGGATCATAGCGTTCTCGACCAACGGATGCAGGACGTCACTGAAGATCAAGGAAGGGCTGGACGACGATACCGAGGTATGGAGCAAGACCAGGGCGGACACCCTCGGCGTGCCCACCATCAAGGGAAGCCTCGACAGATGGACCAGGGAAGCGTTCGAGGAATGCGACGCCATAGTCTTCGTCGGTGCCATAGGCATAGCTGTGCGCCACATAGCGCCGTACATCAAGAGCAAGGACGTCGATCCCGCGATCATCTGTCTGGACGAGCTGGGGAAGTACTGCATACCTCTGCTCTCAGGGCACATCGGGGGCGCCAACAGGCTCTCCCTCAGGATCGCGGACATATTGGGTTCCGAACCCGTGGTGACCACCGCCACCGACATCAACGGCAAGTGGGCGGTGGACGTGTTCGCCACCGACAACCGGATGAGGATCATCAGGCTCCACGAGGCCAAGGAGGCCTCGTCGAGGATACTGCACGACGAGTTCATAGGATTCGCATGCGACATGCCCTACGAAGGGAAGCTCCCCGAGGGACTCACCCCCGCCGATGAAGGGGAGTTCGGGATATGCATCAGCAGCGACGGAAGGAAGCCATTCAAGAAGACGCTGGCACTTGTGCCGATGGACATCGTCCTGGGCATCGGGTGCAGGCGCGGGACCGATTCCGAGAAGCTGAAAGCGTTCGTATATGAGATACTGAAAGAGGACGGCATATCACCTCTCCGCGTACGCGGCATAGCGAGCATCGACCTCAAGGCTGACGAGGAGGCACTGCATGTCCTCGCCAAGGAGCTCGATACCGATCTGAGGTTCTACACCTCCGAGGAGCTCATGTCCCTCGAAGGGGAGTTCTCCAAGTCGGAGTTCGTCAAGAGCGTGACATCCGTGGACTGCGTATGCGAACGCTCCGCGGTCATGCTCGGGAAGGGAGAACTGACAAGGAAGAAGACGGCCAGGGACGGGATGACCCTGGCGATTAGCATGAATCACATTACACCGAGGTTTTGAAATGGACAGGATACTGGTATTCGCCGGGACGACAGAGGGGAGGGACACCGCCAACTGGCTTGCGGAGAGCGGACTGAACGTGACGGCACGCGTCACCACCGACTACGGCTCCACCCTATACAGCGGGAAGGTGGATGTGCAGAAGGGAAGCCTCGGAGGCGCCGAGGGCATAGCGGAGCACATCCGCTCCGAAGGATACACATTGGTCATCGACTGCACGCACCCCTATGCGGCATCCATATCCGCCCATGTGAAGGACGGATGCGCCATGGCGGGCGTCGAATGCATCAGGATAAGGAGGAAGGATTCCCCGGACACCGCCGGGATCGTCCTCGTGCCGTCGCTCGACGCGGCGATAGACTACCTCATGGACAGGGAGGGCAACATACTCTCCACCACAGGCTCCAAGGAGGTGGACAGGTACACCCGCATCCCCGGTTACAGGGAGAGGGTCACCGTCAGGGTGCTCTCCACCCCGGAATCCGTGGCGCACTGCGCCGAATGCGGATTCCAGGGAAGGAACCTCATCGCCGCCCAGGGTCCGTTCTCGGAGGACATGGACTACGCCATGATCCGCCAGTGCGACGCGAGATACGTCGTCACGAAGGAATCCGGATCGGCGGGAGGATTCGAGGAGAAGCTCGCCGCCGCCAGGAAGGCAGGGGCGGAGCTCATAGTCATCACCCGTCCGGAGGACGAGGGCATGTCGCCCGATGATGCCATCAGGAAACTGTCGGAACGCTTCGGCATAGACCCTCCGTCAGCCGGCAAGAGAAAGGTCGTCCTCGTGGGCATCGGAATGGGCGGAGAGACGATGACTCAGGCTGCAAGGAATGCTATAGCCTCGGCAGACCTCATCGCGGGGGCGGACCGCATGGTCGAGGAAGCCGGAGCATCCGGCAAGACCGTGCTCAGGGAGTACGTCTCCGACAAGATCATATCATATCTCGACAGCAACCCGCAGTACAGGAACGCGGCCGTCCTTCTCTCTGGGGACGTGGGATTCTACAGCGGTGCGAAGAAGATCATAGAGAACATAGACATGGAGAGGTATGAAGTGTCCGCGATATGCGGCATCTCCACTGCAGTCTATCTCTGTTCCAAGGCGCTCATCCCCTGGCAGGACGCCTATCTGGTGAGCGCACACGGGAAGCCCGCCAACACCGTCGGCGCCGTGGACACCCACGCCAAGACATTCATGCTCCTCAACGGCAAGGAAGGAGTGAAGAAACTCTGCTCCGACCTGACCGAATACGGGTTCGGCGATCTGGAGATGATCGTAGGATGCGACCTCGGTTCCGAGGATGAGATACTTTTCACCGGTAAGGTCTCCGAGATGTCCGGCAAGGACTACGGAACGCTGTGCGCAGCGATCGTGCTCAATCCTTCTCCCACCCAGAGGAGGATGTGCATCCCCGACGACGAGTTCATCAGAGGGGATGCCCCCATGACCAAGAGCGAGGTGAGGGGACTGTCCGTCGCCAAGCTCCGCCTGAAGGAGGACTCCGTCGTGTACGACGTCGGAGCGGGAACGGGGTCCGTCACCATCGAGATGGCTCTGGCGGCCTACGAGGGATGGGTCTACGCCATCGAGAAGGAGGATGCCGCAGCGGAACTCATCGGGAAGAACATGAGAAAGTTCAAGGCACCGAACATCGACGTCATCAAGGGACTCGCGCCGGAGGCCATGAAGGACCTCCCCGCACCCACCCACGCGTTCATCGGAGGGTCGTCGGGCAACCTGAAGGAGATAGTCCAATGCCTCCTCGAAAAGAATCCTGACATTCGCATGGTGATCACCTCCGTGACCATCGAGACCATGGGCGAGACCGCATCCGTCATCAAGGATCTGGGTCTTGTGGAGGAGGAGATCATAAACGTCTCCGTCACCCGTACCAGGAAGGTGGGCAGGTACCACCTCATGGATGCGCAGAACCCCGTGTACATAGCCGTGGTGAGGGGCAGATGAGCTGTCCCCGCGTGATCATCGGCGCACAGTCCAGCGGCAGCGGGAAGACCACCGTCACCTGCGGGATACTGCAGGCACTGGTCAACAGAGGGATGAAGGTAGCATCGTTCAAGTGCGGGCCGGATTACATCGACCCCATGTTCCACAGCAACGTCATCGGGGCCAGATCCAAGAACCTGGACCCGTTCTTCGTCGACGACGACACCTTGAGATACCTGTTCAAGAGGACCGCCGAGGAGCATGACATCTCCATAATCGAGGGGGTCATGGGATTCTACGACGGCAACGCCATCGGATCCACCGAGTCCAGCACCTGCGACGTCTCTCTGAAACTGTCCGCACCTGCGATACTCCTCGTGGACGCCCACGGTGCGGCGGCATCGGCATTGGCCACGCTCAAGGGATTCCTCGAATTCGGAAGGAACAACATCAAGGGAGTGATCTTCAACCGCATGTCCGAGAACGTCTTCAAGACGGTCGGACCGATGGCGGAGAAGATGGGCGTGAAGGCCATAGGATACGTTCCCAAACTGAAGGACATAACGCTGGAAAGCAGACATCTGGGTCTTGTGATGCCGTCCGAGATCTCCGACCTGAAGGACATGCTCAGGAGGCTCGCCGACATACTAGAGGAGAGCCTCGATCTCGATGCCCTCATCGAACTTGCGAACACCGCTCCGGACATCGAATGCAATGAACCCGTCATAGAGAGGACGGGCGAGGGGCTGAGGATCGGACTCGCCAAGGACGAGACGTTCTGCTTCACCTACGAGGACAACATCGAGCTCTTCAGGAGAGCGGGAGCGGAGATCGTCGAGTTCTCGCCCATGCATGACAGGGAGCTTCCCGACGTCGACATGATCGTGCTCTCGGGAGGATACCCCGAGCTCTACGGGGAGGCCCTCGAGAGCAACACCGCGATGAGGGATGCGATTCGCGATGCCGTTGCCAACGGGATGTACTGCCTCGCCGAGTGCGGCGGGTTCATGTATCTCCACGATACGATGGAGGATTCCGACGGCGTCATGAGGAAGATGTGCGGGGTCATCCACGGAAGCGTCACCAACAGGCACAAGCTCACCCGCTTCGGATACGTCACGCTGCACACCAGGACCTGCGACACCGACGTCAAGGGGCACGAGTTCCACCATTGGGACAGCGATAACTGCGGCGAGGACTGGACCGCTACAAAGACATCCGGGAAGACCTACGGGTGCATGCACGACGACGGGAGACTCATAGCGGGGTATCCCCATCTCTACTACTACTCCAACCCCAGGTTCCTGACCGATCTCCTGAAGACCATCCCGCGCAACTAATTAAAGAAGCGACGGGGATACGGACACATGCGCTTCGTCATCCGCGGGACCGTTCAGGGTGTGGGCTTCAGACCCACCGTATACCGCGTGGCAAAGGCCATGGGACTTAGGGGGACCGTACGCAACGACGGAGCTTCCGTCATCATAGACACCGACGGCGACGAATCGTTCCTGGATAGATTAAGAGCGGAACTCCCCGCTCTGGCGATCATAGAATCCGCTGAATGCATCGACTATCAACTTCCAGATTCCGTGAAAGGATTCTCGATAATCCAATCCGGAAACAGCGGACACGGCGTGGGCATCCCCACCGACACGGCAATCTGCGACAAGTGCCTGAAGGAGATGAGGGGCACCGGCAGACGTTCCGGATATCCCTTTACGACATGCACCGAATGCGGTGCACGCTTCACACTCATGGAATCCAACCCCTACGACAGGGAGAGGACATCGATGAAGGAATACCCGATGTGCCCCGAGTGCGGGTCGGAATACGCAGATCCCGCGGACAGGAGATTCCACCATCAGACCGTCTGCTGTCCCGTGTGCGGCCCTTCCTACCGCCTCATCGACAGCAAGGGGAACCCGATACCGGGCGATCCGATACGCACGTTCGCTAAGATGGTCGACGAGGGAAGGTTCGGCATAGCCAAGAGCTGGGGCGGCATGCATATATGTGCCAGCATAGACCATGTGCAGGAACTGAGGGAATGGTACGGAAGGGAGCAGAAGCCCTTCGCCATCATGGTGAGGGATGTGGAGACGGTATTGAGATACTCCGATCCCACCGAATCGGAACTGAAGGAGATGACCTCCCCCCACAGGCCGATCGTCCTCGTCAGGAAGAAGGACACCGTCCCGGGATCAGTATCCCCGGGACTCGACACAGTAGGCATGTTCCTGCCGTACACAGGGATGCAGTACCTGCTGTTCGATTACCTGAAGCACGACGCGGCGGTGATGACCTCCGCCAACGTTCCCGGCGAACCCATGATCCTCGACGACGGGGACATCATGGAGCTGAACGCCGACATGTACCTCCTGCACAACCAGAGGATCGTCAACAGGGCGGACGACTCCGTCATGAAACTGTTCGGCGACAGGAGATACTTCCTTAGGAAGTCCAGGGGACACATCCCCTCGTACATCGAGATCGGTATGAAAGGGGAGGCGGTGGCCGTGGGCCCGCAGGAGAACCTCACCGCATCAGTCGCCAAGGACGGGAGGATCCACAGCACCCAGCACATAGGCAACGGCGAGTCCGTGGGCGTCGTGGATTATCTGGAGACGGCGACGGATTCCCTCATGGACATGCTCGGTTCCAGACCGCTGGTCGTCGCCATGGACCTGCATCCGGGATATTCCAACAGGAGATACGCCAAGGCGCTGTCCGAGAGGTTCGGAGCGGAGCTCATGGAGGTGCAGCACCACTGGGCCCACTGCGCGTCCCTGATGGCCGAATCCGGCATCGAAAGGATGGCCGCGCTCGCATTGGACGGCACCGGCCACGGTACCGACGGCAACGCCTGGGGAGGCGAGGCCATGATCGCGGATTACAATGACTTCAGAAGACTGGCTCATCTGGAGTACATACCTTTGATCGGAGGGGAGAAGGCCCTCCACGACATCAGAAGGCTGAAGTTCGCCGTGGATTCCGTCAACGGCTCGGATACCCCTTACGTCACCGAGAGGGAGGCGGACGTGTTCTCGAAGATGTCGAAGAACAGCGCCCTCACGTCCTCCTTCGGGAGGTTCTTGGATACGCTGGCATACTCGCTCGGCGTCTGCAGCCTGAGGACGTACGACGGCGAACCCGCCATGAAGATGGAGCCCCTCCTGGCGAGGGGGAGGAAGGTCGAGGGGTTCGAAACAGAACTGAAGAACGGCCAGGTCCTCACGTCGCATCTCTTCAGGGACATCGGGAGGTATGACAGGTACGACGCCGCCTACTCCGCGGTGGACTGCGTTCTTGAGAGACTCATAGAATCCGCCGCCGATGCCGCTTCGAAGGAAGGTATAAAGCAGATAGGCCTCACGGGAGGCGTCTCCTACAGCATACCTATAAGCACGATGTTCGCATCCCATGTCAAGAAAATGGGATTCACGCCCGTGTTCCACGACCGCGTCCCCAACGGGGACGGAGGGGTATCCGTGGGACAGGCGGCCATAGCACTGAGGAAGATACAATGAGAAACACCCTGTTCGTCCTGCTCGACGGTACCGAGGACGACCCCAATCCGGAACTCGGCGGCAAGAAGCCGTTCGACGTGGCCGAAATGCCGTTCATCAAATCGAACGTGCGCACCAGGGGCAGGACCACCGGCAGGGGATACACCCACATCTTCCTCAACGAACTGTTCACCGGCCACCAGCCCAAACTTCAGAGGGCGGTGCTGGAGGCCATGGGATTCGGCATGGAGGTCAAGCCCGGAAGGGCGGCGTTCAGGCTGAGTCCCGCACGCATCAAGGACGGGATGATCCACTGGGCGTACGACACCGACAGCTTCCGCAAGGAGCTGGAGGTTGCGGTGAGGAGGAACCTCCACATAATCGAACCCCTCCACCCCGAGTTCAGGTTCTTCATAAGCTCGAGGGCAATAGTCACCGTCGACTGCGACGACGTACCCGAACTCCCCGGTCCCCCGAAGGACACGGAGTACGTGGAGGTCCCCGGATTGATGGGGGAGATGGTCCGCGCTGTCGCCGAGGAACTTGACGGCCTCACTGATTACCCGTGGGGCGTCGGTACGATGGATGAACAGTACCCGCACTTCGAGTGTCTGGACAACCTCATGGCATTCTCGGACAGCCCCACGTCGCTGGGCATATGCGCCTCGCTCGGTTACGAGTCCAAGGTCATCGACGATCTGGAGGAGAGATTCGCAGCGGCAGCCGAAGCGCTGAAGGGAGGCAACGTCTTCCTTCACATCGACGAGATCGACGAGTACAGCCACATGAAGAAATGGCAAAAGAAGGTGGAGATCCTGGAGGAGTCGGACAGGCTGATGTCCAAGTACTTCTCGGGACACGATCGCATATTCTACTTCATCGACCACGGTACGTCTTCAGTCACCGGGGAGCACCTGCCGGTAACCGTACCGTTCTGGTCCAATTACGATACGGATGTCGCCGAGAACGAGATGGTCCCGCTCAACACCCTGCTCAACAGGATGATGAGATAAGTTTTTCGAGAAGTTCGGTGTCGAGGTTCTCCCCAATCATGTCCGCCAGCAGGTTCAGCGAATCGTCGTACGCCTTGCGTATGTCGTCGTAACCGCCCGACGACTCCTTCCCTCCGGACAGCGTGTCCTCCTCGGGCAGGATGATGTTCCTGTACGGGAGTATCCCCAGGCATTCCATGCCGGTGAGCTCCCTCATGCGGTCTATCGCTCCCTCGAGTATGGAGGGTTCCCCTCTGAACCTGTTGATGATGAATCCCTTCAGCAACGGGCGGATGTCCTCCGGGACCAGCAGCCACGTGCCGTACAGGGCAGCGAAGACCCCTCCGCGCTCTATGTCCGCCACCAATACGACGCTCATCCTCCTCTCCCTGACGATGCCGATGTTGGCGACGTCCCTGCGGGTCATGTTCACCTCCGCCGGGGAACCGGATCCCTCGCATACGATATCGTCGAATCTGGCACTTAGTCTGTCGTAGGCGTCGCAGGACACCTGCATCCTCTTCTTGTAGTCAGGGATGCCGTCGGTGTAGACCTTACCGTTGACCACGTATTGGATGACGTTGTTGCCCGCGGGCTTCAGGAGTATGGGATTCATGTCGCCCTCGGGCTCCAGGCCGCAGGCCCATGCCTGTATGGCCTGACCGATGCCTATCTCCGCCCCTTCGTCCGTTACGACGGAATTGAGTGAGAGGTTGGATGCCTTGAACGGCGCCACCTTACGCCCTTTCCTGGCGAGATATCTGCAGATTCCGGCGGATACCGTGGTCTTCCCCGCGTTCGACGACGTACCCCATAGCATCAGCGCCATTCATTCCACCCCCGCGATCCTCTTGAACAGGTCCATGTCCATGTTCTGCCTGAACCCTTCGGATATGGCGTCGATGCTCTCCTCCAGGCTCTCGTTGTAGTCCTTCTGGGTCTTCTCGTTCGCGGTGTGTCCCGCTATCCTCAGGAGATACTTTCTGAACGTGGGCATCTCGAACACGCCGTGCAGATACGTGCCGAAGATCATCTGATCCTTCCTGCAGGACCCCTCGGGTCCGGACTCTATCTCAAACAGCGGTTCCTCGTGTATGTCGGACCTCCCGACGTGTATCTGGTATCCCGTGACCTCCTCTCCGGTCAGCAGGCACTTCCCGCGGTTCCTGACGGTGATCTTGTCCTCCTGCGTCCATGAGGATTCGTTGTCGAACAATCCTATGCCGTCGATCTCCAGGACCTCGGGGTCCTCTATCTTGAACGGGTTGTGCAGCTTCTTTCCGAGCATCTGGTATCCGCCGCATATCCCGACTATTGGTTTCTTGCCTGCGACGGAACGCACCGCATCGGCCATGCCGGAATCGTTCATCCACTTCATGTCCATCATGGAGTTCTTGGTACCCGGGATCACCACCAGGTCCACTCCGTCGATCTCCTCCGGATCGGTGATGAACGTGACCCTGACGTTCTCGCAGTAGAAGGGATCGATATCTGTGAAGTTGGCCATCCTCGGCAGGCGGATGATGCCGACGGAGGTCTTCCCCTCGCCGACGGTCTTCACCCCCCTCAGGGACTCGGAGTCCTCCTGCGGGAGCCTGTGGTCCATGTGAGGTATGACGCCAAGACAGGGTATGCCGGTGCGCTCCTCTATCATGCGGATGCCCTCGTCCAGATACTCCTTCTTCCCGCGGAGGTTGTTGTACAGCACCGCCTTGATCCTGGCGCGGTCCTCCGGGGGCATGAGCATTATGGTCCCCAATACATAGGCGAAGGAACCGCCCCATTCCATGTTCACGACAAGTACGCATGACGCATCCGCCACCTCGGCGGCGCGCATGTTGGCGATGTCCTTGTCGTAGATGTTTATCTCCGCGGGGGATCCGGCGCCCTCCATCACCATGATGTCGTTGCGCTCCAGGATCCAGTCGGCGTTCTCCTTCAGTATCTTGTAGGAATAGTTGGGGATGAAGTCATTGTAGTATTCCTCCACGCCGTAGACGCCGAACACCTTCCCCTCCACGACCACCTGCGAGCGCATGTCGCTGGTGGGCTTCATGAGGATCGGGTTCACCCTGAACGTGGGCGTAACTCTGGCAGCCTGGCACTGTAAGGTCTGGATCATCGAGATCTCGTGACCATCGGGCGTCACCTTGGCGTTGAGGCTCATGTTCTGCGACTTGAAGGGCATCACCTTATAGCCCATGTCGCTGAGGATGCGGCAGAATGCCATGGCCGTGACGGATTTACCGGCGTCGGACGTGGCGCCCAGTACCATGATAGCCCTGCCTCTCTTGGGTGATGCCATGACGGGTGGATGGATTGACCAATAGAATAACTTAGCGTTCTGAATGGTAAAACAAAAGAGGGGCGGGGATGTCCCCCGCCCCGGTTGTTGGTGTTTAAGCTTTCTTCTTCTTGACGACGAAGAACGCACCGGCTGCCGCCGCGATCACGACGACCGCGATGACCGCGACGATCCAGATCGGGAATCCTCCCTTGCCTCCGTCGTCCGCGGAGTCCTCGAACCCTAAGTAGTACATCGACAGGTGGCTGGTCCCGAAGGTTGCCTTGCCGTCCGCATACTTGCAGTCGATGGTCTCGGCCACCACCCCGTCCTTGATGCAGAACGCCTTCAATTTGTCCGCGCTCTTCCCCTCGGGGAGGGTGTAAGGTACGGTGAACGTAGCTTTACCATCACCGAAGTTGGTGTTAGCGCCGAATGTGATCTCATAGACGGGATTGTCACCGACGATCTTCTTGGTGGCATCGTCGAGAGTGCCCTTGTCCACGGACTCCATCTTCAGCTCGCTCCCCTGGGACAGGGATTCGATGGCCTTGCTGTCGAATGTGACTGTTCCCTCCGAAAGGTCGACTGAGAGCGTGGACGAGGGATCGGCAGCGGCCTTCTGCTTGACAATCTCGATGTACGATGCAGAGATCACCGCGGATGCGGTGCCGGATTCGATTCCGAAGGAATCCAGCGCAGTAGTCCCGTAGAAGGCATCTGTACCGTAGGTTGTCACGGTCCCGGGGAGGGTCACCGATGCGAGCACGGCGAACTCATAAAAGGCGTAGTCACCGATGCTGGTGATTCCGCCGGTGGCGGTCAACGCCTTGGCTGTGGTCTTGTAGCGCTCCCACGGGGCGTGGGTACCCTCACCGACGGTGTAATCGGTCATATCGCCGGAGCCGTTGATGGATAAGGTATCGGTTGCGTAGTCGTACGCCCAGGTCATGTCGTCCCCGCAAACGCCCTTGGATGCGATGCAGAGCTTGGAGCTCTTCTTCACGAAGAGGGCGCCCTTCAGGTTGTCCACCGTCTGGTCAATGGTCTCCGAACCGTTGTGGTTGTAGAAGGTCACGGCGGAGAAGGGGTTGCTGCTGGTATAGAGCAGGCTGGTCAGGCCGGTCCCGATGTATACCTGGGTGATTCCGGTGCATTGTCTGAACGCATCGCCGTAAAGGGTCGTGGTCCCGTTCCCGATGTAGATCTCGGACAGGCCGGTGCAGTATGAGAACGCTTCGATGCTGATTGTCTCGACGTTATCGGGAATCGTGACGCTCGTGACATGACTGCACGATGCGAAGACGTTCTGGTTCAGGATCGTAACCCCCTTTCCGATGGAGATCGAGGTGGCGGACGAACAACCGTTGAACACATGGTACCCCATCGATGTGACAGAATCAGGGATGACTATCGAGGTTATCCCCTTGCAGCCGTAGAATGCGGAATCGCCGAGGGTCACAGCCGATGAGATGTCGGATGAAACGAACTTGGCGCATTCGTAGAACACATAACCCCCGAAGGTAACGACGGATCCCGTGGGGAACGACTCGAGTTTGGAACAGCCCTGGAACGCACGGTCGTGGATGGTCGTCACGCCGCCTCCAGGCGAGACCGAGACCAGATTGCTACAGCTTGCGAAGGCGAAAGTGCCGATGTCAGTCACGGACACGGGCAGATTCACGGACGTGAGCGAGGTGTTATTGTAGAACGCATAGTTCTCGATGGAGGTGACCGTAGCGGGGATGGCGTACGATGTGGCGGTCTTCTTCGCAGGGTAGATGATGAGTGACGTCTTCCCCTTGTCGAACAGCACCCCGTCCTCCGAACTGTACTTCTGGTTGCCGGAGGAGACCGTGAACTGTTCCAATGCGGTACAGCTGCTGAATGTGTTGGTTCCTATGGAATCCACGCCCGCCCCCATACTGATGGTAGCGAGAGCAGTGCAACCGGAGAACGCACTGTCTCCGATGGTCGTCACGGAATCGGGTATCGTCACCGAAGCAAGCTTAGAGGTATAGTTGAACGCACTGGAGCCGATGGTAGTGACGGTTCCGGGGATGGTGTAGTTGGTGTTGGTTCTGGCGGCCGGATATCTTATGAGCTCGGTCTTCCCCTTGTCGAACAGCACCCCGTCCTGGGAGCTGTAGGCGGTGTTGAGATTGTTCACTGTGAATGCCTGGAGCGCCGAGCATTGGCCGAACGCTATCGCACCGATGGATGTGACCGATGCGGGAATGGTGATGGATGTCAGTTTGCTGCAGCTTACGAAGGCGCTGTCCCCGATGGACTCGACCCCGTTGCCCAGATTCACGGAAGTCAATCCGCTGCACGACTGGAATGCGCGGGCACCGATGGACGTAACGGTATCGGGGATGGTCAGCGATGTGATCTTGGTGCAACTCGCGAAGGCGTAATCCCCGATGGACTTGACCCCGCTGCCGAAGGTCACGGAAGTGTAACTGTCCTTATCACGGAACGAGTTGGCATTGATGTAGTAGTCCTTCTCTTCGATACTGTCTGGAAGGGCCAGTGCCGCGGCGGTTCCGACGTATCCCAAGACATACGGCTCACTGTCGATGACCAGATACCCGAAGTCGTCCTGGATCCTCACGGCCGATTCCCCTGAAGTACTGGAAAGTATGACCGCGAATTTCGCCACGTTTCCGTATGAGGAAGAGCCCTTCTCAAGAGGGAGAGCGCTGAGGTTGAAGATCTCGACGAGACCGTAACAGTTGCTGAAGGCTCCGTCGGTGATGGTGGTGACGGACGATCCCAAAGTAAGGCTGTAGAGGTTCGAGCAGCTCCGGAACGCGTAGCCCCCGATAGAGGTCACCGAATTAGGTATGGTCAGCGAGATGATCCTGGTGCAGCCTGCGAAGGCGCTGCTGCCGATGCTAGTCACGGTCGAGGGGATCTCCACCTCGGTGACGAGAGAGCAGGTGTTGAACGAATAGGAGCCGATGGTCGTCAGTCCCTCCGGGAGGGAGATCGTCTTGATGTTCTTCTTGTAGGAATCCCATGGGGCCAGATACGGGGAATAGGCCTGGTAGTTGATCATGGCCCCGCTTCCGGTGATCGTAAAGGCGCCGTTCTCGTCGTTGTATTCCCAGTTCAGATTATCTCCGCATGTGCCGTTGTAAGTGGTGGCGGAGGATGAATCGGAATCTGCGATGACGGCTGCGCACACAATAGCCAGCACCGCTACCGTCAGTGCTGCGGCCAAGAATAATCCAGAGGAGAGCCTGCGTTTCCCGCAGGGTTCCCCGCTGTCATGACTGATTGACATGCGGACGTTAACGCTTCTTTAGATTATAACCATTTATCAGGTCCAGACGATGACCGCTGAAGGTTAATGTCTAATCCATGAAATCGAAAACACTAGATGGTGCGGATGCCGGGATTCGAACCCGGGTTATAGCCTTGGGAAGGCCAAGTGATAACCACTACACTACATCCGCGAGTGCACCGATATCCTCCACCACCCTAATAAAACATGCGGGCGCGCGCACCATACATATTTAAGGGATACGCCTATACACGACCGAAGGAAAGGTGTCTGAGTTCGAGTCTCAGGCAGGAGTTTCATTATCATGATAAGCAACTTCACCGACATCGGCGTCCCCGAGGACGTCGCAAAGGCCATGAACGACATGGGCTGGGAGACCCCCACGCCCATCCAGGAAGCCTCCATCAGGGAGGGAATCGAGGGCAGGGACATGTTCGCCCAGGCCCAGACCGGTACCGGTAAGACCGGTGCCTTCGGATCCATCATCCTCGGAAGGATCCCCGCGGGACAGAAGCTCCCCACCGCCATCATCCTCCTCCCCACCAGGGAGCTGGCCCTCCAGGCCTACGAGGAGATGACCAAGCTCGCCAAGTACACCGGGCACGTCTGTGTCCCCGTCTACGGCGGAAAGGGCCACAAAGCGGACATCGAGGTCCAGATCGAGGACATCAAGAAGGGATGCGACATCATCGCGGGTACCCCCGGAAGGGTCAGGGACCTCGTGACCAGGCAGGCCCTCAACCTTTCGGACATCGACCTCCTCGTCCTCGACGAGGCGGACAGGATGCTGGACATGGGATTCATCGAGGACATCGATTTCATCCTCAAGCCCACCAAGAAGGACAAGCAGGTCCTGCTCTTCTCCGCCACCATGGCCGAGAACGTCAAACAGCTCGCCTTCGACTACACCCGCGACGCCAAGGAGATCACCGTCTCCCAGGACGAGATCGT